>Ga0315914_1005019_pt1 | contig 19508 bp, 12 predicted proteins | sample MpolenodulesMG_FD_203920 | JGI IMG/M metagenome (GOLD analysis project Ga0315914, IMG submission 203920) | Medicago polymorpha root nodule microbial communities from Los Angeles, California, United States - elongated nodules | ecosystem: Host-associated > Plants > Roots > Nodule | place: USA... | reverse complement strand
TATACATATATATATATATATATATATATATATATATATATATACACACACACACACTAACAGTGTAAATAGTTTTAAACATACATATAATCACATCTACCATTTACATATTTGTATGTTGATTAGGAAATAATATCATGGCGAGTTTAAATGGTAAAATTTAAGTGGAGGTCTGCGTAAAACTATTACACACTGACAATGATACAAATTAAACTCTATTAATAATGATGACATATAATATTAGTGTATGTTCAAAATGTAATATAGCTATATAATAAAATAGCAATAGTTTGTATAAAATATATTAGAAGCAGAATTTGTGGGGAATGACACCCCCTGGATTCATCCCTTCTTATTTGGCTTGCTTGGCCCTAATTGTCAAACTTATTTTCCATATAGGAGCATTTGTTCGTTAGATCCCTCTGGAGTCTTCATTAGTAAACCTTGCCACCAATTCCTCACCCAGTCACTAAATGGAAATATGGTTGTTTGTATCTCTGAAAATTTATGTACCAAATGAAGGTGGAGTCCTTCATTAGAAATGCTGTGCATAATAGGATTAATACTAATGAGTTTCATCAGGACTGCAAGCTCCTAAAGTTTGTTACATACTACTACTACTAAAATCACTGAGACAAGAAAACCTATTACTGATGTAGGGTTCTGCTGAAAATTATTTGTGGTGTAAGCTTTTTGGTATCTTTGGTGAATGTTGGGTTTGTCTAAGAGTATTGAGGATTTTCTATTTTGTTACCTTAGAGGATTGGGAGATCTAAGGAAGGAAAGGGTATTTGGAAATCAATGATTTTATATCTAATGCTAAACTCTAATAAAATCTTTTCTTTCATCAAAATAATCCTCACATATTTACACACAGGCTTGTGTCAAGGAATGTTTGGTTTTATCGTAGTGGCTAGAATTCACTTTTTAAGGTGAATAAGTAGGGTGTCCGGGGTTCGAATCGCAGACCTTGCATATAACAATGCATTGTCCTTGCGAACTGAGCTATGCTCACGGGGACAAATTATCTCTTCATATTATCATTCTATCATAAAACATATCATAATATATTATATTATCTCTAAGAATTAGTTTCCATGTTTCCTTATGTATCATAATTTATCATGTAGTTAAGATTAATAATTTAGCATTAGTATAAATAAGGATTAGTGTTTTTCCTATTGCAACATTCAACATCATGCATATAATTTTTTTGGTAGCAAACATATCATGCATATTTTATGAAAATTATTTATTATTTTGAGAATTTCCTTTTCTCCTTTAAACCTAAAAGACCAACCCTGGAACTTCAACATGGTATCAAAGTGATATTATCCTCCATGTCTTTGTTTTGTCGCCATTCTTAACCAACTTACCTAAAACCAGGAACTCTAGCGTAAGCTGTAATATTGTCATTATCTCCGTGTCGTTTTTCTTCCCGTAAGTTGCACAAAAAATTTGGCCACCTTTTTCCACCTCAGATTCTCTCTTTATTAGTGGTTTTTTGTTTGTCGTTTTCGAAACCTATCTCTGGATCAGTTCATCCCTCTGTCGTATCCTCATTAGGTTGTACTACATTAAGAATTCACTTGTAACAAGATTGAAGTTTAACTAGTAAGATTTAACCTCAGGGTAAGCGTGACAATATCAGAAAAATATCTCTTCACATTATTACTCTATCATAAAATATGTGAGGAGTATCTATGACAATCTATTACGATTAGTTTTCATATTTCTTTACACATCATGATCACTCTTTAAGTGAGAAGGGGGTGATGTGGTGACGTGCGGAGCAGTATAAGAATGAATCGGTCATTTATAGGCCTCTCCTAGTTCGATTCACTCGGCAGGGCTGCAGATAATCCATAAAAAGGCATAAAAGCTCCTTTAATATTTTGTCTTTCCTAATAACATCCAAAAATCATTCATATCAAATCAATATAATTTTGTAATTCTGAGTATCTCTTTTCCTCCTTTTATATCTCTAAACTTCAACAATAGCCAAGCAACCTGTCTAACGTCTGACACTCGGACCTGTTTTTCGAGAGACTGCTTTCAGGAACAAAAGAGTAGGTTTTCCAAGCTATTGTAAATATAAGGATTAAGGTTACATGAGACTTGGTAAATATATTATTCAAGATTGACTGGAATGGCATCATGGAATCCATGTAGCCAACTACTTGGTGGGAACTGGGAATAAGGCTCGGTAGTTGTGGAGGTTGACTACAAGGACTAGGTCTAGTACTATACGTCACGAGTTGAATACTTCTCATGTCACAGTCCACCATCGAGATAGATGATGAAATGTTTATAAAAAAAATCGAAAGTTAGGAATTAGGCAAGCATTATGTAAGCATTTATAACAGCTACCATATCATAGCAAAAACAAAATGTGCATCTAAACATGCAAATGATGTAATAAAACTTGAGCAAATCAATTTCAGATGCAACAAATTAATAATTTTAAAGCAGTCACCTCCTGCTGAAGACTATTCCATGCACCCATTCCTGTCCCAGAGACATTTGACATGAGGTTTGAAGAAGCCATAGGACTAGGACTTCTATGCTGCAGTCTATCAAAGTCACCAAAACCTTGGTTGGACAGCATTCCAGAAACTCTTAGTATTTCTGCACATGTAACATTGCAATCAGAAACCAATGCATACTGTTGAAAATAATAAGAAGTGAATAGAGAGGCAAGTTATAAAAAAAAAAATTGCAACAAAGAGAGGTTAGATTTGAGACAAGCCCAAGTCACTGCAGCCAGTGAATGTCAGCCATTAGATGGAGATCGAACGACTCGTATTTCAAATCTATCCGAGTATTTAAAATACAAGTTGATATCTGAGCCGTCTGATCTTCATCCTACGACCGAAATCGTAACTGCCAGAAATATAAGAAATTCAAGTTCATGCTTTGTATGGACAGGATTATCTTTTAGTCAGAGAGGTTCAAATTAACCCCTTAGAATAGATACCAAACTAGACTCTGAAAATCACAAAGCCACGCCCCGTGAGGGTTCGGCTCACATAAGACCCAAAACGGAAAATTCCTCCGAAAAGCGGTGCAGTGGATTTCACGTCGGAACACTCACCATCAAATTTACCACTTTTTGCACAAAATTAAGACTATGAAGCCACATTTCATCCAATGTTAACACAACATCAAATAAGGGACAATTTTTCCATTTAATTAATTTTCATTTCCACACCTAACAAAACATCAATATCAAGTGAAGTAAAAAGGGAATAGTTCCACTAAAATGATAGATGATGGAGAGAGCAATCAAAGCATGATCAACACTATCTAAACCATTAACATGATCTAAGAACAAACATCAAACATACTATCATAAACAACAAGTTGAAAAAAAAATCTAAAAAAATAGATCCACAAACTTAAACATGAACAGACCTTGATTCAAGAGGCGGCTACATATAGGAAGCACTTGCAGAAAGGGTCCAAGCTTTTGATGTTCTGCCAGCAACTCTGACAGATACTGACTGCAAAAACAAAAAACATCAACAACCCTTTTCATTTCTGAATCAAAAGCACATAAATTTATCAAAAGCAAATCAAAACAAACACAACTAAATCCAAAAAACAACCCTTTTAATTCTTTATACCAAGGTTGAATCTTTTTTATCAAAAATTGATCTCAAAGTAAGAGAAAAAGTATAGTATACCTGTCAACTTCTGAGCTGGGTCTAATCTGAGGAGAAGCTGCTCTAGCATGAGAGAAGTTCTGATTATACAAACCTGACATGACTAACTTTTTTGTTTAAGCTGCTTTTTTCCTTTCCTTAAGGATTGGAAAAAAAACCAAACAACCTCAAAAAAGGTTTAGTTGGTGCAGTTCTTTGCAGAAGAGAAAAAGGAGAAACTGACCAAGACCAACATCATCAATAAAGGGGTTCTGTAATAAGAAGAAAAAACAACAAAAGGTGTTGATTTTTATTTTTATTTTATTTTTTTGCATAAAAAGAAAGACAAGAATTAATTAATTATTTTATTTGTTTTTCTCTCTCTTTTTACTATTCTTAATACTTTTCCTGTTTTGTTTTTTTAAAATAATATTTCCTTGTCAGAAAAACAAAAATAATTAGAAAAGTGGAAGACAGTTAAAGTACATCTAATATCTAAATAAGGAAACATGAGTGTAAACAGTTAAAGTTAAGGTTGTAAAAAGATAGATTTTGTTCTTTGGTAGTTAAAAAATTTCACAGTGGTTGGTTGAGGAAGTGAAGTGGTTAAGGTGATAATAATAATAATAATAATAATAATAAGAATAATAAAATAGATTTGATTTTTGAGTACCACAATAATATAATAAAAAAGAGGGTAGAAATATAATGCAAGAGACAAGAAGATGAACAGGTGGAGACGCGTGTTGGGCATGCAAGAGAATCAAAGGTTGTAATGTAATGTTAGGAGGGAATGTGGAGAAGAAAGATACACCCAAAATGTGATGATCATGAATGGCCATTGATAATGATGTTTGCCAACGTAGACTTAGCTGGACCGTTACACATTGCATAATGCATATATATACTTACCATTACCATAAATGTAAATTCGCACTTACCATTGTTCACATTGTCTAATACGAACCTTGATTGCACGTTGTAATTGACCGCATGCAATAACACAATTGAGAGATTGTTTACGGTCATTTATCACATGCAATCTAGATTCGTATAACACAATCATTATTAATGATCAAAATTACCGACCATAACGGATCCAGATTCAGCAGGATCACTTAGACCCAATGCAATATGTTTTTGCACTATAGTTTCATCCATGGTGTAGTGTTGGGTTTTGCTGGTTATTAATGAATAGCAGATCACATGAGCTCAAAATTCAAATATGTTTAAAATAAGAAAAGTTTAAGAGAACAACAGTTCCATTAAAAAAAAAAAAAGAGCACAACAATTAGCTTCTAAATGCAATGAACGTGATTTGAATTTCATGAAAAACAAACAATAATAGATTCATATTTTGGTTCTAATAGATTCATATGTTTTTCAAGATATTATACACCTCTTTAGTTTTTAACGGTATATACACCTATTATTAAAAAATAAGTTTTATTTGCATATATCATGCATTGTATAAACAAAAAAATAAAAAAATATAATGCATTGTTCCTATCAACTGAGCTAAGTTCACGAGGACATACTAATATTTATCTCTAGTTAAGAATATGAAAAAAAATATTTTATATACTAATACTGATCTTTAGTTTAGTGATGGTGGGATACATTTTCTCTTTTCCACGCCATTTTATTTATTTATGTATTTATTTATTATTTTTTATGATATTTGCTGCTAACATTTGCACCATTTTTTTTTTGTACATGCACCATATTTTTTTAATTCTATTGACTTTAATGATTATCAACATAAAAATATTTACATAATCATCTAACTATATTTCACCTTATTTACTTTTCTTGACAAATATTTACACAACAATCAAACTATGTTTCACCTTGATGTCACTTACATATATCATTTCTTACAGCACTTGAACTAATATCCATTTTTTATATCCACATGATATTTGTACTTCTTTTGTATATATATGCTCTTCTAAGTTTTTTTTAACAGCCAATATAAGTGTGCATGGGTGACGGTGGGCGGAGGTGCGGCAATCCAATGCACCATTTTATTGGGCACCAATTCATTTTTTTTTAGGAACAAAATTATTATTTTTACATAGTAGTTATACTATATAGATATATTTTTTTAATTTGTTTTAATTAATTATATTGAAAATACAATTTTAGAGAACTTTAATTATAAATGAATCTTGTGCAATAGAAAGTGCAACAAGAAAAATATTGGAATAATTAAAAGGGCACAACTATATTGTTTCGTTCAAGGCACCAAAAATCTTAGAACCGATCATATTTATAAATTATATTGGTTTTTTAAGCATGTATATATTGGTTATAATAGAGTATATTTTTTGGAATCCTTTTGGCCAACTTATCTACTAAGGTAGCTATAAGTTTTTGAGAAATGTCTTAATTCTTTTTTATTCAAAACCACCGAAAGCTACATGCATGAACCTATAAATTTGACAAAATGGCGATTTGTTCATTGTTAAAGTGTATTATTCAACATAATAAAAAATTGTTAAAGTAGTAGCTCCAAATTGAGTTAAAAAAAGTAGTAGCCCCTAAATTATCTATTCTTATTTCTTTCCACTAAACACAAATATAAATATTCGATAAATATCTTCATCCAAAAAAAAATTGTGAAATACTAAAAATAAATACAAGGAGCAATTACTGAAGTTTTATATATTGTATTAAAGAAAAAAACAGAAGATGCATGTTATGTTAGGAGTAGGGTGGGGAAAGGTGTGGTCTTGTCTTGTGCATAAACTAAAGAAGTGTCCACGACCTCAACGACACAGTGCAGTGTGGGCCACTATTTTAATTGAATGCCTCACTGCTTCTGACTCAATTGGCCTCATGAGAAGAATCCTAAGATGTTTTATAGTAAATAATACAACGTTTTCTTTTGGTTTTTGTCCTTGGTTTTGATCCCTTCTCTTGCATACTATCAAGTATGCATTGAAAATACCAAAATAAAGAAAGGGGAGAAAAGAGCAATAATTTGAAAAAAGCTACCAAAATGGGACCAAAATTAAATTCCTTGCATATGATTATTTTCAACTTAAAATTAAACATTAAGTTTTTTTTTTGAGAAAAATTAAACATTAAGTTGGTCAAGTGAAAAAGTATATGACCCAAATTATCAAAGTAAATGAGAAGGGGTGGAGTGGATTAAAAAGGCACAAGAAAGGTCAAAGTGAGGAACAATGATCCCAACTAACAATGCTTTATTTCCAAAATAATAGGATGACAGAAGAAAATATGTCTAAACAAAGTTTGCCTCCACCAAGTATGACAAGATTCTGACAGGTCATGTTTTCCAAATAGAAAATAGTTGTGGTCACTAGTACCATCAGTAGTGGAATAAATAAATTAACTACACACTTGAATTTCAATTTCTTTTTTTATGTAATGAATTTCACATTTTTTTTACTATGAATATTAGTTAGTACCCTTCAAAAAAAATTCATATAGATCTATAAAAAAAATCATCTAGACTGAACTTACGGCTGAACTTTATTTAAATTACCAGATCTCTTCTCCTAAAAAACAAAAAGTTAACCAAAAAAAAAAAAAAAACCATTCATCTAGCTTATCCTAACCTTAAATTACCAACTCTTTTTTCTCCATTATGGGCTATTTTTTTATAAGCATATTGACTGATCAATGTTAACTCCTAATTCTTGACTCGATAGGACACCAAAGACCTTTGCCCTTCCATCCTCAGCTATTCAAGAGACGGGGGACAAAGATTTTGGTTTTTTCATGTTGTCAAAGAGTTGAACAATCGGAATAGATGGCGATTGCCTGGTTGAGTTGATATGTCATGTAGGAACAAGGTTCAAGTCTACCAATCTATTAGGATGCCTCGGCTGCATACATTACTGAATAAGTTTATAAGTTCTAACTCAACTTGTAAAAATATCAAAATTGTTAAGTTGGACTTCTTGATCGGAGTTCAAATCTGACTCCTCCACTAATGTTTGTGATTTTTAATGGCCATTGTCATTTCATTTACCTATAAAAAGAAATCTTGAATACAAATTGGAATGTGTTAAATAGGCTTGAATCTCATCCCGAAAGACGAGAGTACTCAATCATATTTATACATTCAACAGCCCGAAAACCTGAATAATATGAGACAAATAACAAACTACAAACAACTTCAAAACCAACTTCAATAGAATGGACTCAAAACTAGAGGATTAGATGTGTAAGTTAGTTTATGGGTGACTACATTGGTTTTTCTTCTGGTGTACTCTACCATCGAATTTGGACAAAATACATTCTTGGGCCAGATACAATGGTTAACAGTATGACCCAATTCTAAATAGCCTACTACTATTTTGGAATCAAGCTTAATGATTATATCATTAGTCCTTTGCTCTTGAATCCAAAGTAGATTGTAGCAAATCATATACCTCACCTTCAACAAAATGAAGTTGTGACTTGAATTTAGCATCTTTTGCCATGATAAAGATGCCATATTCATCTCTTAAACGCATACACCTTCACTGGAAAATGAAGCATTAACATTACACTTCAGTTTCCTATGAGTTGGTTTGTGCAAACGATCATCGCGTTTCTGCAGAATTACCTCCCTTCGATTTGCTTCCTTCAATTAGTTTATAAAGATTTTTGCTCGATGAATAACATTTGCAAGATTCTCCTCCATATTTTCCCACAACTGAAAGCTGCGGACTTCTCCATATACTCCATAATATTGTGCACCATTTGTTGTGTTGCACCAGTATCAGGTGTGCCATCATTTTGATGAAAATGTCCTTCATGACATCTGCATTCCATCATGGCAAGATGGTAAGCACCATATATATCAAAGTGTCTTTTTCAATAGAATGCACTGAAAACATATTTAAAATCATATTAGCATCCTCCTCACGTAACAAAAATTTCATAAGGTGATGTCTTATTCTTTAGATTACTCAAGCCGTAAATCTTTAACCGCCAGGATGTGATTAATAGGAAAGTAGTTGATCTGATTACATGATGGTTGGACTCTCTTACCCACTTGCCATGCCACACATTTATAACTTGTTAAAAAGTGATGTAATTATTACTTAATCAAAAGTCAAAACTTACATTTTCAAGACAAATTTTCTAACGTTTAATATACAATTTTTCATCAATTTCTAATACTTATTTCCATATTTGTTTCTTTAACTAATGTTTCCAAGGTACTCTTTAACATTTCTCTTTTCTTTAACATTTTCCTTTTCTCAAGAACGATAGACAATTGTTCTTTAGGCATCTAGTAAGGCCGAAAACTTTTTAAATCAGGTGAACCAATTTAAAAAATGTTTCAACTGATTTCCAAAATTTCAAACGACAATTAACTGTTGTTCGATGGATGTCTAAGACTAATTGCAATCATTAGGTGTCTAAAGAGCAATCGTCAATGCTATATGCGTGAGTGGGCATTTTTTTTTTTTGGTCAAAACGTGAGTGGGCATTAAATGGATGAATGGAATGATGGGCCAAAAGAGATGGGATAGGCCCATTAACAGAAGGTTGTATTGGGCTTTAATGAATTGAAATCACGTTTATTTTCTTATTCTATAGGGAAATTTTTAAAAATTAAAATAAATATCACCAGAAATAATTGAATTATTTTTGGGTCAACGAAGTATTTTAATTTTGAGGCATTGATCGAGAGTGATATATACTCTCTTTCTAACACTATTCTTTTTTCAAGTGGTCTAGTAACTAAAATTCACCTTTTTCAACGTATATAAGTAGGGTATCCGGGGTTCAAACCCCGACCACTGCATATAATAATGCATGTCCCTGCCAACTGAGCTATGTTCACGGGGACCATTCTAACATTATTCTAAACACCACTATGTTATTTGATGAAATTTATATAAGTCTCCGTTCATAAATTGATCGCACATAAAATATTAAGATTCACATAATAAGATAATGATCGTTAGAAAGTGAGTTAGAAAGAAGAAGAAAAAATATTTAAAATACAACTTGAAATATAAATTGTCCCACTTTGACCCACAACTTATAAATCATCACATAATTAAACATAAGTTTTATAACTTTATGTATTATGTATGTTTACATTAAAAAAAAGTATTATATATGTTCTTATCACAATTGGTTTCTCAATTTTGTTAGAAATAATGTGAACTGAGCACTCACTTTAAACTCATCTTTCAATAATATATGAAAATATGAAATGATCTTGAAGATGAATTTCAGAGTTTTAAATCAGAGAAGCATCCATTTTTTGTACCTTACAAAATTACAATTGTAAATGGTGTTCTATGTATTGTAGAGAACAACATGTGTCACGTCACTTGAAGTCTTCACAAATTTTTTTAGTTTTCTCTTCGTGAATGATTCAAACATAAAGGTGTATTGATTCATGATTAAACACATTCAAACATTGTGTGAAAAATGAATATGCCCCATCAAACAAGATGAGTTCGATTTCTGATGAGCCTGGAATCGTGGATGGGATGATGTTAGGGAAATCCGTTAGAAGAATTGTCAATTTTACTATACTACTGTATAACAAAAATTCAGACCATTAAAAGCATTTAGTGTCCATTTAGAATCAAATGAGATTTTAAGAGTCAATAAAGTGTAACGTGCTCATGAGTCATGATAAATGAAAACAGAATTCTTCATCTATTAAAAAAAAAAAAAGAATGTGTTTGATATCAAATGTTTGTTAGTGACATTTTACCTGTTCATAACTCCCTTGTACTAGTTTTGACATCATAAGTATCTTCTTGATTTTGACACATTCTTGGATGCCTTGACCACTATAACTTAGATGAAACCAAAAAAGGAAAAGTGATCTCCTATATCATTTCAAACCACATTTTACTTTGGGAAACTTAGATGATTATTTGACCCTTTCTCATTTTTTCTTTTGAAAAATAAACTAATTTTTTATTCTTGCCAATGGTTTGTAGAAGAACTTATTGAGTGACACACATAAACATAAAATGGCTACCAAAATGTTTTCCTAAAACATGCTAAAAATACTATTCAGGTGTATTATTGATATTGCTTTGTGTGCTGTTCCATGCCTTGGATGAATGAAGTTGTGGCCTCAAATTACTTAAATAAACAATATAGAATAGAATGCAGAGAAATAAGAAATTTATGATAAAAAATATGTGTATACTTCAGCTAGAAGACATAAAATTATTGGCTTTTAGTTGACTAGTGTTGGTGGCACCGAGCTGTGAATGATGCCATACTTCATCAATTATATCAGCCGTGCACCTACACACATTTTTCTTCTTTGTTCTCTTTGATTATTTATTACATCTTTTTTTGACAAAAGGTTGTTTATTATATAAAGATTGAGTAGTTGACTCATACAAATAATTAAATAGTGGCTTTATTTGTATTTTTTAAAGGAATGTAGTAGCTTAGAAGACTATAACATTAAGATGAATAATTGCATACTACAAATTTCATGTGCTATATTAGTTGAAAAAGAAGAACTAGTATTAAATATGATTTGCATTTGGGAGTGTTTTGATGGCTTAACAGATGAAAAGTTATTTGACACAAGAATAGTATTCTTTCCCATGTGCTGCCATCAGTTGTTTGGAAAGGGATGAAGTCTTTGCTGTCAAAACTATGAAGATTTACTTCATGTCCTGACATTGTTGCCTGCATTACAATTACAATGTCCTTTTCATTTGTTGATGACCACTGAAATGCCAGCCACTCAACAACAGAAAAAGTTTTGTTATTTTTTTATTTTTTGATTACTTTCCTTTGTCCACTTCTGTGTTTGGAGACAAATTAAAAGACACTAAATTTAATAAGCAATGATTAGGAGAGACTCCTTGAATAATTACTTTATATTTTCTATTCTAATTCTATTAATCATTATCTTCTTAATCCTTATGAACATGTGGTTGGCAAATGGTTAGAGGCTTGATATCCAACGATTGCGTATAGACAAAATCCAGATGGGGTGGAAGAGAGCTCACCTTATGCGTCCATGTTTTCGGACGGAGAGTAGTTGTTTCAAAACAGCAGTGGATACTTCGTTCCTATAACATGGTTATCAAAACAAATATTCACTTTTGTTTGCTGTTTTCAGTTTTAACCTCAAAACACTCCTTGTAAATGGTAAAAATATCACTTACAAATCAAGGGAAACTTAAAACATATTAAAACAAGATACAATCAAAAATGAAAACAGAAAATGTTTGCTCACATGAAACAAATCTTAGGACTTTCCTTTGCATTTTCTGTTTGATATGTTTGTGTATAATTAACTGTAAACACTGCATCATTCTGAAATCCAAGCAGAAGAGTTCATATTGAAATTTCATCTTGGGTCTCCCCCTCACATAAATGAATGAACAGAAATGATGGTAACTGATCACCAATGTGCCCACAACATTTATACCAAGCTATCAACTTTCAACCATGTGAAAACAAAGAGTAAAAACAAGTTAAATCACCTCAAGAAGTAGATGCTAAAGTTTTTTTTTTATTCACACTCAGTTGAACTAGACCAAAATTCATGGCATAATAATCAACACTTTTGACTCCTAAATTAACACCACAATGAATCATGAAACAAAACAAAAACATTACTGATGTACACAAAAGAAAAAGGTGTAATTAGAAGAATTTCTGATTACAGTAAATTAACTTGAATATGAGTGGAACAATTGCACCTAAAGATTGTGCAAAAAATGTAGTGTCAAGGTGCATATTCATGTTCAAGTGTTGGTTGTGTTCTTGTAACTGTTGCAGCAGGTGCTTTTGTTTCTCCAACAGAAGCCATCTGAAGAGTTTCTCCTGAATCTGCAGCCCTCTCCATACCTTGCAATTTCTTCTTCTGTTTGTATTTGTTTATACACAAAACTAGAAATGATAACAAAACCAACAATAACAGTCCCCCAACAACAGAACCAACAATAATCCACACCTTTTTACTACTCTTCTTCTCGCCTTTTCCATGATCATGCGGTGTAGGAGAAACTGGTCCAGGAGCACCATTGGACTTGACCACTATAGAAAAATGACCTTGTTGTGAAGTAGAACATGTGTTACCTCCTTTTACATTGCTGAAATTGGAAGAACCTTGCAAATCAAACCAAACACATTTTGCAACAGTTCCATGAGGTACTGATTGAACATCTTGGAACTTGACCAAAATGTTGTCACCAGAAGCATTTACATCAAGTTCTGATAAATTTGTAGCTGACAAATTTGCAGCATCATAAGCTAATAGTCCCAAAACCGGTGCCAAGTAAGTGTAATTAGGCAAAGGATAATACTTGTTTGACAATTTACCTAGATTTTGATACACAAAAACCAATCTTTCAACATAAGGACTCACAATGAGTCCATTGGGAATTTCAAACTCATTGTACATGTCAAACCCTTTTCTCCTTAAACTTCCACTCCTTAATCTTAATGCTGCAACCTTAACTCCGGTTAAATTTGAAGGAAGTTGAGTTGCATTGTAAACAGTACCTGTTTTTGGATTCACCAAAGCCTTGTAAGCATATTGTTGGAGAATTGCATCCAAAGCCTTTGCTTCTTTGTTTGAAGAAGATTGAGCCATAACATAAGGAAGTGATTCAAAGCATAAAAAAGGAAGAAGAAGCAAAAGAAGCATCATTGTGCTTGGATAAGGAAACTTCATGAATAATTCAGTTCAATGTGACTCTTTGTCTATTTGATATTCACCTTGTACTCAAATATAACCCCAATGCAATATTACAGCATTTATCATCAACGAATACTTGACAACAAGATTGTAACTGAAGGAAATGCAATAAATTTCTTCAAAAGGGGTCTTTAAAGATTGAAACTTGGAGGCACGTTTTGCTTTGTTAAAGAAAAATATTCACTTGGGGGGTATTAGTATTAAAGCAGCTTTGAAGATTTCAACCGTTGCAAAATGCTAATCTTTTCTCTCAAGAATCCTTGTAAAAAGCAACAAGGCCAAATAGGTAAAAACTCACTCAATATACTTGCCAATCTTCTTCTAGTTCTAGTGTTCTACCCTTCAAGGTCAAGGTCTCTCTCTCTCTCTCTCTCTCTCAATAAAGTAACAATTTTGAGAACAAAAAAACCTGGAGAAACTGAAAATCAATGTTGTGGATCAAAATGAGATTCTGAGTAGCAGATCCATGACCCTTTTGGATTTCCTTTGATATTCACCAAGAGACGAGGTAAATAAAGATAATTATTACCTTAAAAAAACTGTCTTTATTTGAGGGTTTTCAACAGCTGTCACCTATGTACTTGAACTGAAAAAAACACAAACAGCTTCAAACTTTGAGTGTCTCATCCAACAAAACAAGAAAGCTTCTTGGTTTGTGTATGCCAATAATCTTCAAGAAAATCATCACTCCTTGTAGCTAAGAGCAAACAACTCCTATTGCAAAAAGCTAGTGGACAATGACATGTCCAAGTTGATTTCTATTTTTTTTTTCTTTATGGTTTGAACAGTGAATGAATGTGAATGAGTTTATAGTGGAAGAGAAAAATAAGCTATTTTTGTGTAAAATGCAAGCTGGTTTTTGTGACTTTTTGAGGAAAGAGTGAAAAGAGAACAAGTAGAGAGAGAGAGATAAGTTGTGAGTTTTAGAGCTTTAGATGGACACTGGGGGGGCTCACCAACCAAACAAACCAGCAAAGAAATAGTGATGAATGATAATAAAAGACAGAAAGGCCATGTGAGAAAATAAAGATCAATGGGAAACAGAAGGAAAGTGTTTATGCTCCTTAATATTAAATGTTTTGCAAACTTAATTAGGTTGATATTGATAGAGGCCCGGATACGTGATACAATACAAATGTGATACGATATCGATAAACCGATACGATTTTTTTTTAAATTCAAGATATGAAATGACTGAGATATTTTAATAAAAAATTAAATTTAAACTACAAATTAAAACTTAAAATACAAACTATAAACTAAAACTCGAGACAAAAATAGGTGAAAAACCTAGGTCAAAAGACATTAACAAGTGCAACAACAAGGCATAAGAATGAAATTGTCTTCACATGACAATTAACAATAGGAGCATTTTCAAAATAAATATAAAGAGAGAAAACAGACGGTGGACAACAACTGAAATATAAAAATAAGTAATATTGATGATAAAGAAAGTGATAAAAAGAGAACATCATTGGCTAGTCAATTACATATGTCCCAAATATAATTTAAACATCATGTATTCCACACGTATCGGTTTTCCTCCGCCTATTCATCGTGTATCCCTGATGTATCGAAAAAGTATCGGTCAATTATTTTTCTACAAAAATAAAATTTAATTTTCGAATACTCTCCTGATACATATCGAATTGTATCAGACATGTATCAGTACATGATACGTGTCGGATACCACTACGTTGTCTATTTTAAAGTATATATGCTTTAGAGGATACTGATAATAAAAAAAAATGACTCATCATGTTTTTAAGGATGGCGATTCAACTACAACGGTTAATGTTAAGGTTTCGTTGGTCGAAAGACCGTAGACCTCATTGTAATATTTTAAAGTTTTGATGTTATGGAAAATGATTCTAACTTTATTTTAGGGAAAAATGATTTTAAAGTAATTGTGGAAAATAGTACTAATATGCAAGTACATTAAAATGCCTTTTCGGCGTACTACCTTACATAAAATAACGTGTATATATTTTTTTTTTGACGTTAAAAAAACGTGTATATACCGACAAAACAAATGGTTAAATATGTTCCAATTCCCTACAAATATGCAAGCTTCTGATATTAATCCCTACTTTGATTTTCATAAATTTTTTGGTCCCCCATGTTTTTACCAAGCACCAAACTGAACTATCAACTATCCACTATGGCTCCTTGGAAGGAAGAGGTGACCCTTGTTTACCAGAAAATATACGGTCTAAGAAATTGAAATGTCCCAAGCACGCGTTTAAGCAAAAGTAATTGATGACAATTTTTATGACAACCTTCTTTTTCTCTTAGAAAAAGGAAAAGATAGAAGATGAGAACATAATCCGAATATAAAAGATAAAATTGTCTAAAAATTATCACAAAATGATTGTACAAATATCATTTCTATTATTAGAAACACAATTTTAAGGAGTTGAGATTTATTGACACTTGCTAAAGTAACTTATACTACTAATAAATTACTCCATATGTCCTAAATTATAAGACGTTTTGGACATTTCACACGTATTAAGAAATATAATTAATTTTGTATGGAAAAAAAAATATTGTCGGTTTTTTTAATGTAAAGATATTGTGGATTGTTTTACAAAATTGTCCTTGATAAATTGTATGAAAAAGATAAATTAAAGTTAAAGAATTGAAGAAGAGAAAGTAATAAATGGTATGATACTAATTTTTTTGAAACATGAAAAATCAATATTGGATATATCTATGCACAATTTTTTTTAGTAATGTAGTACACTTTAATTTTACTATAAATTTATCTTAGTATATGTGAAAAGTGTGAAACGTGTTTATAAAAAAGATGGAGGGAGTATATTAAATGGATTAAAACGAAAACAAAAGTACATTACAAAATCTAAATTAAAAAAAATAAAAATCGGTGACCATATTAAAGCAAAAGATGAAGTGATTAAACAGAAAATATTATTTATGAAGATAAAAAAAATGTCATTAAAAACACAAATTTTAAAAAATATATCAACCTAAACTATTTCTTATAGGCATTTAGTGTAGGTTATGACCATATAGAGAAGAAGGCTAAACATAATTTTGTGCCTTAATGTCAATGGGGTGAGGAGGGAAGGGGGTTGAAGAGGTCATACGAAATCTATGATCATTTTTGCCTTCAATTCCATGGGAAGAAATAGGAGAGGCCAGATATTAAACACTGATTTTCAAAAGTATTGAGGGGAGATATAATGATTTCAAAACATGTATTCATGCAAAGGTAGAAAACATGAAAATGAATTTCCATAATACAAAAAATAAGACTCACATTTTAAATAAACGTACAAAATATAACAACATTCTTTAGTTATTTTACATGAACTAGGTAATAGCAACCTGTTTCATAGCATTAATTTCTTGGCATGTAAACAAAATTGAATGTAATGAACTCAAATTGCCATGGATTAGCTCCAAAAGGTGTGTGAAACTCAGTACTTCCTCCTTTCTTTTGCACGCTTACGAGTACGCTTACCTTGGATCTTCCACTTTTCATTCCCAGTTGGTCGCCTGTGCTCTTCAATTTCTCGAACCTTCCGCTTCCTATAAAAGATGTTAATAAGAGGTAAAGTAAGTGCCTAAAAAGCATAAGAGCAACCAGGAACAAGTTTCTAATATCAATAAAAAGATTCTTGTTTAATCCATATACGTAAGTTTAATATGCACAATGCACATAACATAACCTATCTTGTTTGAGCTTGGAATCTACTTTAGCCAACATTGAAGTTGTTGAGTAACCAATGAAACAACATGACCTATCAAAGTGGTTACATAATTTTTAATTGTGTATCAGTTGCAATTGAATCTACAGTACTCTAGCTACCCCCGAACCATTATGAGCATACTCTAGCTACCGCCAAATCATTATGAGCATATTTTTCATACCATACACTTGTTTAGCAGAAGGACCGCAGCAAAAATAAAACGATAATACCACACTCTAATGGGAATTTCCAATATTGATTCACTCAAATGAAGGCTAGCTAGAACAAGCACATACAAAATGGATCCATTGCATGCTCTTTTGAACTTAACCAGGCAAATATGGTTTCCAATGCCTATCTTACCTGTAAGCTGAAAGGTTTTGATCAGAAAGCAACTCATCTGCAATTGATTCTTTCCTCTCATTCTTTGTTAATCTGCCTGAGTAGTAGTCCAGTGGAGAACCTACCATTGTTCCCACCTGATCATATTCAAATCACAACAAAAAGGTTAAAAGATGTTGAACAGAAATCAAATTTTGATGGGACGCACAACAACTCTGAACTTGCCTGAAAGTACTTTGGAAGAGCCTTTGATTTTGAACCGCTCCATCTTGTAGTGCCTCTTTGGATCAATAGCATCCCTCAACTATGAGCCTCAACCAATATATAGATATCAAAGTGTAAGGATCATATTACCCGCAAATGAAGCCATGATAGAAATTGTGTACATGCAATAAAGTTAGTTAGCTTGACATAAATTGATGGCTACATTGAAATCCATGTTAGCAAATACTGTAAAAATATGTCTATAATTATTTTAAAATGTATAGACATGAACCAATGAACTATGGTCTTAACATGTCTCATTACACTTTCAATGTAGACATCCATCAGCATTGCAGTTTATTTCACAATGTAAAGAAAGTCTGACATCAATGTTCTTATCAACATATAAATTCAATTTATAGATCAGTGCTAATAATTATTTGTTGGGGCAAAAACTCAAGTGAAGTAGCCAAATCCACCGATCATTGAAAACTTAATATCACCAGCAAGAAGAATGAGACCAATACTATGAGAAGAATAATTGTAAGGCAACATTAACCTATCTAGCTTAAAAATAACTACTCTCCTAAATCTAACTGAAATGTAAACACCACATCTTTGCAGAAAAGCGGTATCCTACACTTGTTTTTCATTATTTCTTATCACCTAGAATGCTAGCGAACATGTATAATATGATGCTTATCAGCTTAATCTAAGCAAATATCACATTGTCATATTGAAAATGAATATATTTCAGATTATTAAAAGATAATGTCGAAACTGAAGCACCTGTAGTAACTTGAGATCTCTCTGCATGTCAAACCTGGTAGATTTAAATATAATTAGATAACTCCCATTAATGATTTCTAAACAGAGAGAAATTAAAGGAAATACTCAACAACAACAACAACCAAGTCTTATCCCACTATGTGGGGTTGGCTACATGGATCAAACAACGTCATATACTAAAACGAAATATATTTGATTAAAAACAAAAGCTGTTACTAAATGCCGCGGTTAAGCAGCGTAAAAAAATATAGACAATCAATGAAAAGATTTCAACCTTAGTTGCATTAAGAAACGGTAACATGCTTAAGATCATAATGTATAGGCAAGTGTGGTTGCCATGAGAGGCCAACCACTGGCTATTTCACTGGCATTCCTGAAACAAAATGAAATGCAAAGTGAAATTCCAAAACCAAATCCAAAATTATGTGAATGAAATAAAAAACTAACATTCCAAAATTCCAATTCTGAAACCCTACACTTAAAACAATCAATTCCTTTCTCTCTGCTTTTATTTTTTACAGCTTTTAGGGTGGGTTTGTTTTGGATTATTTTTTAAATGTTTTAGAAGATTAAACTAATAATTTTGATCAACAGACTTAAAGTTTCATTTCACACCAAAAGTTGCATTCAGTAAACTGGTTCTAAGAAGATTATCCCATACTTGACTACTTCTAAGTTCTAATAAGTCAGTTTAAATTAGCCTAAACACATTCATTTGACTACCCAATCTACTAGTAGTGCGCCTAAGAAACACTAGAAGGGCCGCACAAGTTGGTATTTCTAACCAGGACCATTCCTATGAAATATGAGGCTCGGTTCTATTTTTAAAATAGGCCCAGTAAAATAAAAACACAATTTTTTTGTTTAGCTAAACTTCATTAAAACATCAGAACCAGAAGAACTTTTAAACATGAAACAAAACAAAATAAAATTAAGTAAAAGAGAGGTGAAATTTACCTAACGGTGTCGTTTGGAATGTCACTCTTACTTAGGGGAAAACAAATGGTTTATGCGAAAAAGAAATAATTATTGTGATTCTTTCAATGAAATAGTTTTTCAAATTGACTGATTAAGTGATTATACAAATTGATGGTGGTTTGATAGCATCAAATTTATGTCCAAAAAGTATAACTAGAGTCT
>Ga0315914_1005018_pt1 | contig 19509 bp, 6 predicted proteins | sample MpolenodulesMG_FD_203920 | JGI IMG/M metagenome (GOLD analysis project Ga0315914, IMG submission 203920) | Medicago polymorpha root nodule microbial communities from Los Angeles, California, United States - elongated nodules | ecosystem: Host-associated > Plants > Roots > Nodule | place: USA... | reverse complement strand
GCTGGTACACCACCCCTCCCCCCCCCCCCCATTCGGTCCAATGCTCACCGGAAGTACAAACTACCACCGTGAACCACTGCATTCAACACAGCGCCGACAACCACCTTCTGATCAGGTACAATCAGTTTTGTTTGTATGCTCCTCAATGACTACTTTTTGCGTAATTTTTATACTATATGTTTACACTTGTGATTCAGTTAGCATTTCCCTTATTTTATATATGAAAAATGTTAACAAATAACATAAGATCATATATTAAAAAGCAGGATAAAAAATTTATCTTAAAAATGTGTATTTATTCATTAAAATCAAGTGTAAATAGTGACTAATGTTGTGATTCTTTTTAAGTTACATTTTCAAAAGTAAGAAAGGAAGCTAAATTTGAGGGGGACAATTGGAGTTACATTTTCAAAAGTGAAAAAGGAAGCTAAATTGGAGGGGGACAATTGGAAATTTAACTAAAGATAGTACTATTTAGGATGGAAATGAAATGTGATGAAGGTTGTTGTAGGTTGGGGATTAGGACAAAATCTAGTGAAACTAAAAACTATGAATGGTTTTAAAAAATACAAAAACAAAAACAAATAGCACACCCCCCACACACACACACAACACAACACAACACAACACTTACCTAAGTTGAACAACAACAGTCTCCTTCCATTCCATGTTGAGAACTAACTAACTCATCACAAATTGAACTGAAACCACTTTTCAATGGCTATTACTGTTTCTGTTTCTGCTTCTCATCCTTGTATTTCAACAATCACAAATTGTTCAATCCCTTCATCTTCTTCTTATTCGTCATCTTCATGGAAAGTTTCAACTTCACGCATCACATGGCAGAAGCGTGGTTGTTGCAGAGCTATGGTTCAAGTTCAAACTGGTGCACCTGCTGCTTATGCTAAGGAAATGGAACGCCTTTCTGCTAAAGAATCGCTTCTTCTTGCTGTAAGCCACTCATTTCCTTTTCTGCTTAATGTTAATTTTTTTGATTATTGGTATGGCCCATTGTTTTAATTTTTTGTTAATTTATTTAGTTTTGGTGTTTTCTTTTGCTGAACCAAATATTGAGAAAATGGGGAAAGGGGGAAGTGTTGAAATTCACCAAACAAATGCTTATTTATTTGTTTTGTGATGTTTCTTGTGGTGAAATAAATTGGAGAGTCCTGCAGTTGTAGAATGTTGTTCTTTAATTGAGTTTCTCTTCTAATTTTCCTTCTTAATTCATGATTTTCTTACCTAAGAGGCAAACAAATAGGGGGTGATGGATTTTTTTTATTTTTTATTTTTGTTCTGAAGAGCGTAGCGGCGGAACTGATACAAACTAAGTGCTGAGAAGTGATTTTCGATCCCACCCTCACCCGCGCCTCACTATATCAAATATCAATACAAGATTTTACCATTTGAGTATTGAAAATTAGGTGTATATATGGAGAGGCAAAATTGATTTTCACATGTTTGATTGTTCTCGGGTAGAATTGATTTTGCCTCAAGAATCGACTAAAACTTGAAGTTAGAATTTGAAGCTTTTGCCTATACTAAGCGTATGTTTGCATCATGAGCGGTGGATTTGATAAAATCATGATGCCACCGTGACTTTGTTGACGATACAAAGTGTAGCTTTTGCCAAAATCATGGTGGCTCACTGTGATTCTGAGAATCCCACCACCAATCCAATCAATTTTACAAAAAGAATTATGAAGTAACAAAAAACAGTTACAAGTAATGGAGTACTGTGATATGACAGCTAAAAGGAACTAACTACACAGATTACTGGAATTCAAGTGTGTAGTTAGTTCCACACCACTAGGAATGAATTTAGTTAGTTCCACAATGACTAGGAACAAGCTAAACGAAGGATCATAAGAGAGGTGACCCAAAAACTCAATGCCTTAAGGTTTTAGGAGGAGATATGGTGTCCAGTCCATCCAGGTCTCTTGGTGGTTCTAATGTTTTATCTGTTGTTGCTCCCCATACTCCCGAATATGATTAAAATCAAGTTCATTATGTTATATATTTTCTAATTTAACAGTTTGTGCAAATTGTCAAGTTTGGAATCAAACATACTTACTCTAGAAACATTGTTTCAGTTTAAAGATGCAGGGGGTTTTGATGGCTTAGTCTCTGGGAAGACAACTGAATATCAAAGAATTGATGTGAATGAAAGGATAACTGGTCTTGAGAGGCTCAATCCAACACCTCGACCTACGACGTAAGAGACTAAGAACATCCATGTCTATGCTTTTTGAATAAGATATTCATGCACTTTTTTTTTTGCTACAGGTCACCTTTTCTGGAAGGCCGATGGAACTTTGAGTGGTTTGGTCCCGGATCTCCTGGGTTGTTTGCGGCTAGGGTTATATTTGAGTGAGTTCTATCTATTTGCTTTTACCTTGTCAAGCTGAAGTTTTACTTCGGATTGTTTACTCTATCCACCCTTAATTTTGGCTTGATCTCACCTGAGTTACAATCCTTCCCTGTGCTTTATATATTTGCAGGAATTTTCCTTCAAGTTTAGCTAATTTGTCAAAAATGGATGTCTTTATCAAGGATGGAAATGCAAAGATTACTGCAAACACATTATTTTTAAACTCGGTAACTTTTTAGTATCTTATTTTTGTATACATCTACAAATCTTGCATCAGCATTGAGAGCTTCTTTTATAATTTACTTTCATCTTCAAAATTGAAACCCCTCCATTAATAATGCATTTGTTTTAATTTTATTTCCCCTTCCAATATTCATAGGGACTACTTCTTTTATATGGTTTTTCCTGCATTGAGTAGTTTTTTTGTTGCATGAATTTGCTCTACTTGGATTCTTTTGGAGTGGATAACTCAGGTTGTTCTTTAACGTAGAAAGGTTGTCTAACTATGCAGCCAAGTCACAGCAACCATGCATATTTACCTCTTGATTCTATCTAAACTAAAGTATTTTATATTGTACTTCTAATAAAACTTAGCATATTCCTTTAGCATATATTCTACTTTATATTCATTTTACATCTAGGCCATCTTAAAAAAGTCAGTGAAAACGATTAAATTGTTTTGACAGATCATGTCACTCATAAATACACACATATTTTCTATGATTCTATCAACATTTATTTATTTTTTAACAAAATTTGCACTTTATAACTTCATACACACTGAATGGTATTTAGGACTTTTTCCTAGATATTTAAAGAATATAAAGATGGTAATAGCCTTGATTTTACATAATGATTTTCGGTTTGTCACGCACTCCACAGAAAGTAAAATTATTTCACCCTTTCTTGTTCGGACATATTTGAAAGTGTGTCCACCTTGTTTTAACAGATAGTTATGGTAAATTTTGATTGAGAATCCATGACTATAAGTTTTTTCAATTATAAGTTCAATCGATTTCTAGTATTTACTTTTAAAAACAACTATAATGCCTAGAAAGAGTTTGCACCTTTCATATTTTGTTTAAAATTGTTTTAGTTGAGTGTTGTAGGTAGAAAGCAGAATTATTCTCTCAACCAAGTTAACTGTGGAGGGGCCACTTAGAATGAAAGAGGAGTATGTGGAAGGGATTATTGTGTCTCCAACAGTCTTGGAAGACAGAGTACCAGATCAGCTTAAAGGTGCACTTGGGCAGGCAGTTAATGTTTTACAACAGCTTCCCGTACCTTTACGTGATGCTCTCGCCGATGGGCTAAAAGTTCCACTAAGTAAGCTACCACTGATTTCTATATTCACCTCTGAAAATGTTCTGACTTAACTGCTCCGGAAGAAATATAAAATCTGTTAAAATATTGGTTTCACAATGCGCTGCTAATATTAGGGCCTGTTTATTCTGTTGTTTCGTGTGTACATTTTCACTGATAAAATATTCATTAGAGAAGATGTCATGAAAGTTTTTGAAAATGAATTTTAAATGTAGATTTAACTTTTTTTTGAAAATTCTGAAAAACTTCAAATCATTGTTTTATATATTTCATGAAATGTATTTTCTCTAGTTGGATTCCATCTTCTCTCTATCGCAAGTGAAAAGAAAAATTCTTAACCAAATATCATTCCAGCCACCTTCATACAAAGTAAAAATTGAAAATACTGTTAGAAAGTAAACTGACCCTTATATACGGAAAACCTGATATCCTTAGAAGCAATAGGTTGGGAAATGCCAATCACTATGAGGCCTGAACTTTCATGTGTGCTTTGCCACCTTTAAAATCCATTTTTCCTGCAGCTATTAGTTGGCATTTTCCAATTGTAATTGAGATTTTTTTACTCAATAAATACATATATATGTGGGTTTTTACCAAAAAAGAAAGTAACTTGTGGCTTAGCCTGGCTTGAAATTGCTCGATGTAAGAGAACAATAAGAAATGCCTTATGTTGGTAGATATTTACACTTACAGTGATATTATGTACTGATTTTTCTCTTGCAAAATATGTGTGCACAGACAGGATATGCAAGAAATAATGTAATTGACTAGTGACTATTATTTTAATGTCAAAGTTTATATTCAATATACACTTTTGATGTCATTTCATGTTTGAAGGTGGAAGCTTTCAAAGACTCTTCATGATTTCTTATCTCGATGAGGAGATACTTGTAAGTTTCAAATTCAGTAAATAATTTTAGATAAATGTAATACTTGTGTTCCTTCGTAGATTACAATGCATATGAATCTAACTTGAAATCTCAAACTTTAATTCATGCACTAAGAAACACATATATAGGTAATCTTAAAATTTGGGATGGACCTAACTCAGACATCTCATGCCCAAGACTGGACATATAGTGTGTGATCCAAGTGGCATGATAGTGGGTAGTCCAAAGGATCTTGGATAGTCTCTCTGAATCCATCGTAGAATTAATATTAGACTTACTCTCAACCCTAGAAAACCGACTTGTATGGTGAACGATGCCTTCCACTTATAAACAGTATTTCAGGGCTATATTTCATCTAATGTGACACTTGCAGCAAGTACTACTACATTGCGCCTGATATGACATGATGTTCTTGCAACTGGTGTTTTGGATATAACTGTTACATTATCAGATTGGAATATGGTAACATAAATTCTGATAATTTTCTGAAGTATGTGATGAATGTTACACCTTTTGGTCATGCTGGATTATAACCTTTGATTTCCGGAAAGTCTTATCCTGTCACGTATAAAGTAGTACATACTAATTTACACAAAAAATGTTAGGATCCAATATAAGGTGGTGTTTAAAGTAATTAGTAGGTAGTTAATAAAGTATCTAGTATTTAACTCTAATGGGCCTCTTATTATTTAATCCTAACGGGCCACATACTAATAATCTGTTTAAACTTGATTAACTACCTACTAATTACTTAAAACACCACCTTATATTGGATCCTAACAAAAAGTAGTCCATATTTTTTCATACTAAGTTGCTCGATGCCTCTGAGTTGGTTCACTTTCTGGCATATCTTTTCCACAACTTCAAAACATGGTAGGGTTACTTTTCCTCACTGTCACAGTTTGGATGATTAATACTGTGAATGAAAAACCACTCAGGGTTTAATAGGTCTTGAAGGGAAGGCCTCAATAGCATCATGTGTTATTCTATCATTCAAACATGATATGCAAGTTGCATTGTTTTTGCTGTTTTACATATATAGCACCATTTACTAAAATCAATTTGAAGATAGATAACTCTCCTAGATATCCTCCTAACTTTATAGCTGGATGAAAGTTCTAGAGTATAGCAAGGATAATATATATTTGCCGATGTAAATCTGTTGTTACCCTCAATTCACCTATACATGCTAGGTTTGAATGACATGGTAACATGGAAAGGAAAAAAAATTAAAGCAACAGGATTTAAAATTCTTTAATTTTTCTTTTCATTTTAATAGGACGTTGTGAATTCCATTTTTACCTATAATTATCTCAAATCATGGTAATATCTGAATGATTATGCTGGTTCTGATCCAGATACTAAGGAACACAGCTGGGATACCAGAAGTTTTAACGAGACTCGATGCATCGCCATCATCCCTGGGAGAATCAAGTCCAGAGTATGAAAGCTAGGTGTTTGTATGGAAAGTGAATATTTTACCTCCGTATTCGAGGTGTTAAGCCAAATTCTCATCACTTTAAATCCCCTAGGTGAACATAGAAGTTTCAATTTGAAGCTGACACCATTTCTTACAAAACCATATTTCATGTTTTAGTATCACAACAAAAGTGGTTCTATGATGTAGAACTTGAGTAATGTTATTCATACAGCCAATAGTGAAATAAAAAAAAAATCAAAATATTTGTCTGTGAAATCAAAATGTTTCTGCAGATATTTACTGGCCTATATTTTTCTCTGTTTTTGTGGCTGACACACCATATTGTGTCTGGAATGATCCTATAAATATGTGTACAATTTGCAAATGACATTTTTTGGTTTTACTTTTCTTGATATCTTATCACAAAAAATTGTATTTGGAAGAGCTTATTTATAGTTTATTGAACTTATCTTGTAAAATAAGTACTTGTGTTTAAGTGTTTGGCGAGAGGTTATGAATATAACCTATGATATTTATAGTTCACCATGATAACTAATGAAAAATAACTTACAACTTATAAGAAAATAGATTAACTATAGTCTTTATTACAAAAATACTTATTTATATAAGTGCTTAAATGATTAATTAATAAACATTTAGGACCCGTTTTGTATAGATTATTAAAAAAAAAAAATATGATTTTGTTATTACATAATTTAGAGATTAATTTTTAGAAACGTAAAGAAAAGACAAACTATTGTGTGTTTGTTTACCATAGTGAAAAACAATTTTTCTTAAAAAATAAAAAGACCAGTTGTCAATAATGATTATTTTTTCAGGAAGGACTTCTAATAAACAGGTTCCTAATTACAAATTTATCATTTTTTTTTAGTTTTAATCATTCACATAGCACTGACTGATGTTCTTCTCAATCATCTTGGGACTTGCACCCTCATGTGGATGTCTATGGATGGTTTGGACATAACCAAACTAGCGCAACACCCACTCTGGCAAATATTGGGCAATACCAGGCTTGTAAGTTGTATCTGAGCCATCCAGAGTAAAGACTGATTAACTCAAACACCCTTCATTTTTCTCACCTATACCTCACCCTCATCCATATCATACCCCAACCGCTCCACCATCATATCAACCACCTTAGGTCTAGAAAGAGGACCACTGTGCTCTAGGAGCCGACCCTCAATAGGGATATGCATCAGACATGACACACCAGCAAATGTCACTCTCATCTCCGCAATCAAAAGACGAAAGCTAGATGTCTTCTTGTGTCATCTCTCAACAAAATCAGACAATAAGTTATGGTCAAGGATATGATAACTCACATTTTACTGAAGTCCACCGGCTCCCATGGCATCTCTGTACCATTGCTCTTCCATCATATCCAAATTTGCTTATTGTATACCCTTCAACTTTTATCATTGTTCACATACTTTAAATTGGCACGCCACTACAAAAATTAAAAAACAAAAAATTAATATCAGGATATTATTCAGTTTAGTTTACATATATCAAATAAACATAGTCTCCAGTTTACATAAAAATTATAGTACAAATAGTTAAAGTTGTAGACTCTTACTATTCCCTTAGACGTGCGATATGTCACATGAATATGGTACCGAGCGAGCACAGACACATTCCTCACATGGTTGTGGCTCCACCTCCACATCCTTCTGCCACTGCTCATCATCATCCGCGTTTTCCACCTCCTCCCTCCTCCTCCTCTTCCATATCGAGCTGCTCAGGCTCGTTCATCTGAGATGGTCCAAAGCCATTAGCATGACGATCCTTGAACACTCTCCCTTCCGCTTCATTCCTCGCGTACCGCTCTCGCCTAGAAGAAGCAACCATGGAAGGTCTGTCATTTCTAAGGTGATCCATATCTGAAACATGCAACATCACATATGCGTATAATTAACAAAAATCCACAAATCACCAAAAACAGCAGATATTGATTCAGTTCAGATTATAGAAGCCATACTTCGACATATAAAATTCGAACAGGTTCAGCGACACAGAAAAAAAAAAAAAAAAAGATCCAAACATTGAGAAATAGAGGGAATGAGACCTTACCTTGTGTTTGTTGTTTGAAAATTCTTGAAATATGATGCTTTTGAGCAAAAACCTTCAAGAATCAAACAATGTTAGATTTGTGCGTGAGAGAGAGAAGTTTTAGGCCATAATAGCAACTATTGAAGTGATAGGAGTTCCCGATTTTGACTTGTATATAAGATGTTTTCGAATTTTAGAATTTGAAACATCGTTCGGATTATAGAATTCGAGCAATGAGTATTGTAAGGAAAAAAATAGGGTGCGTAGGAAGACCACATAAGACAAGAAAAGTAATAACCATAAAAAAATAAGAGGATTGCTTTTCTGACATTAGATATATCTTAGCAACACAAGTAAAAGACCAAAAAACCCAGTGGCAGTTAACTGCCGTTGGTTTTGTAGTTATAACTCAACGGTAGTTAACTGCCGCTGATTTTGTAGTTATAATTCAACGGTAGTTAACTACCGCTGAGGGTATTTTAGTAATTTACTTGTGTTATTAGGAACTTCTGAGTGTCAAAAAAGCAATTCTCAAAAAATAAATCTATAGCAGGCCACAGACCAGCCGTAGGCCTTAAAATTTTGAAAGACAAGACTGAAACCTTAAATTTTTTGATAGACCATACTTAAACTTTGCAAAATCTAATTCGGCCTTTCATATTCTCACCTCAAATTGTGGAAATTATCTTTTCACAAATAATGTGTTATTGGTCATGGTCCTTTTCCCATTTGTCACATACAAGTTTAAATTATCCCAAATAGATTTTCATTCCATAGTTTAGAAGTTGGGTAAAAGTCAAATATGTAAATGTCACCGACCATTAAAAAAAAGGGTATGTAAATGTGTAAAAACGTGGATCACGATGATGATTATAATTTTTTCGTTGAAAAGGAAAACAACAAGTTTTATTCCAAAAAAATGGGTGAAAATAACAACTTAGTACCAATTTGACATTGAAATCTATCACAATGCAAAGTTGACTTCTTAATAAGACCGTCACTAGAATATTTATTTATAAACATAGTACTAATGGAGTAATGGTGGACATTTTTGTGTAGCAAATTATATGGACACGGTACTAATAATAGATTTGAGTACAATTACTAATATATAAAAATGAAGCTGGTTGAACACAGGGACATGTGAACTGTGTATTGACAAAGATAACAATATTAATTTTTGTATATTGTCTTTTGTCAATATTAATATCCTCCAGCTTAATTAGCATGATGATCTTTGACAAAATTGTGCTCATATCAATCGACTGGGCTAATTAAGTTCCACGTCAGTTGGTGACAAGTTGCTCCACTCCTTCATACTCATAGTTTTATAATGGGGAGCCATTCAGTGTCAATATTTTGGTGCAATGTGAAGTCTTTTTCTTTTACATCTATTAGGAATTAACACCAGTTTGATACTAGTTGTTTTCATTATTAAAAAAAACAATTCAAATAAATTGCTATTGCTACATATATACTTGACCACCTAAAGTCGTCCCACAATTTGCTCTAAGGTCAAGTCGATTCTCCACCACCAACTTTGAGCCTCGTTATTTTTTGAAAGAGAAATAATCGACCTTAATGGATAATACTATTAAAACAAAATAGAGTCGTTACATTTATGTAATCACCGAATGATAGTCTTTACATCAAAATAGTCCCGTTTTTCCTGTTTTATGAGATCAATTAATTTGCTTCTAAAAAAGACTATGGCAGTATGTTTTGATGATTGCTTTTTGGCCTCCTATTAAAAATAACCTTCATGAGTTATATCCCAAAGTCTTTAAAAACAAAAATATGTTGTTCGTAAGTTATTTACCGAACACTTTGCATATTTGTGGGGGCAAAAAAAACATCCCATATCTTTCTTTCATATGACCCGAACATGAGATTAATTTAGAAGCTTTACTTTTTCCACTCTGTTGCCTTCTCGCGCGCCCTGCAAAAATTTCAATAATATCTCTGGTTCGGATTTCGTTTTCCAAACCAGATTGTTAGTGTTTTTGGAAAATAAAATTCGAACAAATACGATATGAATATTTTGTGTCTTTCCTTGATGTCAAGGGTTTTTGTTGACCGGTATACGACCCGCATAAGCTTCAATGCAATTGCAGAGGTCGTATGAGTGGTCAACAATGACCATGACACTACAAACACTCCTAAAAGCTACCTAAAAAACTATTTTTTTTGAAGAAAATGTAAGAAAGGAGGTGAAGAAGAACGAAGGAAAATGTTGAAGATCCAAGCCTTTTTATAGCCTTAAATAAGTCATAGGTCTTAATTACAGTCAAATAAAACGTGTTCCACATAAACTCTTGGTGCAATGTGGTCCATACAAAAGAATCCTATGATGAAGTATTCTAGATTTCGTATTCTAGAATACACTTACGCCCTATGTTAATCCGGATTTCATAATCCAGACTGCACAGCTTTGGTTATTTTATCGATTAAATGAACATCTTTAACGTAAATTAAAACATAATGAAAGTTTAAATAATATATATATTATTCAAAACATAATGCAACACATAACTAACACGCAATTAAACAACATAAAACACGCGATTAATTAAAACATAGTACATTATCATCGATCATCTAAACTAACTTCTTCCTCCTCTGGTCCCTCCAGCAGAGCCCGGATCTCTTCGTAGTTCCTGGGCCGGTGCAAACTTTTCAGAATTTGTTCAGCAGATCTAACCAACGAAGCGTCGAACTAGATCGATCCTCTAGTACTGTGCTGACCAAAGACAGAGAACAAGGTTCTCACGTCGTCGTCGTTCGTGAGTTTTATCCGGCTGAACCGAAGAGATCCGGCTGAGTTGGACAATGGACATCGATATTCAACACCGACCACCCTCCTCGTGTCTCTGTGGTTGAGTTGACGGTTGATTTGATCCAGCTCATCCTTCAGCCCGGAGAGGGTGACATCGTTGTGAATCCTAAACAGATGGGGTGGTGTTCCACCGTTGTAGTAGACTGCCGCTAGCTTGGTGCTCGGATCAAAGCCAGTGAATTTCATGATTTTTTTTTCTAGTGTAGTTTACTTGTAATGAAAACAGGGACCCCTATTTATACAGGTATCTGGGCGTTGTTGACCACAAAAATTGTCGGTGCAATGTGGGCCACACAAAAGAATCCAATGCTGAAGCAATCCGGATTCTAAAATCCGAACCGACACTCACCATAAACAAAGTCCCAAGTTTCCATATGGTTCACGCCATAATGGTATTTTTCCGGAATATAAAATCTGGAATTCATGTGTAATCCGGATTATATATTCCAGACTGCACCAGAAGTTTTGGCCGGTGGTCTGCACCACAAAGAAAACGTTTTGCAAACATTTTGGACGGTGGTCAGCTTTATAAAACGTGTTTTTTACACGTTTTTTGACTACCATTAATGGTTATCCAACCCTCCCTTCCTATAAATACCATCCATCTCCCCCACCATTTCTCACACAAACCTCTCACACCCTCTCCTCCTCTTCTACAATGATATGTTTTCATCGTTGGCCTTTCATAGAAAGAGGCCTCTTTGAAAATCCATCGGGGTCATATGATCGGTCAATAGGGAAGGGGTCAGTCTGGGTGTGAGGTTGGTCTATTTGGGCGTAAGTTTGACCACCATGGTCTCTATGCCCCCTTTGTCTCCCCACCAACAGTGAAGCTACTGGTATGTCCTATCAGCCGGAGCCACTAGTATAACTTACCCCCTAGAAATAGTTTTAGGTTCTTATGTAATAAGATTAGGAATAGTTTTAGGTTCTTATGTAAAAAGCTTAAAAAGCTTCAACATTATTGTAATGTATTATTCAAATATCAATGAAATGAGTTGTTTTTATCTTTTTATTTCTGTTTTATATGTTTTTTTGTATTTATTTACGAATCTCAAAGCTTAAAAATGAAAAAGTTCTGGAAAAAGGACATTTCAGATTTTAAAATTCGGATAAATCCGGAAAATTATAACAATTCAATCCGAAAAACAAAATCCGGACCAGGGATAATTTTGAAAAAAAATAGGGCGCGCGAGGAAAGCCATAGAGTGTGAGAAGTAAATCTCTTAATTTAGCCATCCAAGTTAGCCCATCTTGCACGCTTGAAGGCACAACATATTACTTAGGATGTGTTTGTTTCAAGTTATATTTGTACATTCCTGAAAATAAAATCATAAAAATGCATAAGCTTATGTTTGTTACAAGTTTACTAAATTTTTATTCCCGAGTATAAAATGTTCCTGGGAATAGAAAAGTTTTCCCAATGAAAAAGGTGGGAATAAAGTTCTCATTGAAGATGGGAATAAAATTATGTGTAATTACCTATTATAAACCCTATTTTTAAGGTTCCTTGGAATATTATGATGTTAACCAAACATCTTTTTTCTAAATATCTTGGAATAAATTTTCCATCTTTATATTCCAAGGAATGTTATTCCTAAGAATAAATTTGGTAAACTTGAAACAAACACACCATGAGTAATAAAAAATGAATTAAAAAAATCACATGAGCAAAATATATTTGTATAACACGTTTACAATAGGGTGGAACAAATTACTCAAGGGACAATGGTCAATAAATTGTCTATTTTAAATTTTAAATTGTTTTTTTTTTAAGGAAAATTGTTATTCCAATGTTATCGATTTGTTATTTAAGAATGCAATTTGTAATATTTCAAGGTATATGGTGTGAAGTAATATATTTTTTAATGGTTATAATTATAGACTAGTTTATATCCGAGGTACTTATGTACTGGAACAACACTACATTCACCTCCCCTAAAAAAACACTACATTGACAAAAAAAACACTACATTGTCTTCTTAATTTTGGTATCTACTACTAATATCTTAAAATTAATGTCCAACAAGTTTACTAATTGTCCTCCGCTAATATCTTAATGTTTCTAATTTAATTGGCTATATGGGTACTTCTGATGCATAGTCTTTAAAAATCGATAACAAACTAAAAAAGAAAACGGTTATAGTGGAAATACGCGCAATTTATTTGTCTGTTTCACAAAAAATGGAGCAACTGAATATTATTAAAAAAATCGGTAACAAACTTCTTTAAAAATTCTACTAAGCTATTATTTACTAGTTACTAGTATATTAAAATATACTCGCAGTTGTGTGTGAGTTTATTTCGGTGGTTTACCACTTCATCTAAGACAAAAAAATATGTATATATGTTCACCAAATTGTCTAAAATGTTATCGATTAGACTTTTAATTTCACTACTTTAGTGGCCTTCATGGTCATTTTGCTATTAAATAATTAGAAAAAACAATGTATTATAACATAAATATAAGCACATAAAATCTGCAACGAGTACGGTACAAATATTTAACGGTGTTTTGCATATAAAATAAAAAAATATTATCAGAAACACCACATTAATGTTGATATTTGGAAAATAGTCATGAGTTTTTCAAAATTTTATCATATCAACTTTCTTATATCAATACATAAAAATTTGCTTCCATAGATATAAAAAAACATTATCAGAAACACTACATTAATGTTGATATTTTAATAATATTTATGAGTTTTCAAAATTTTATCGTATCGAACTTCTCATATCAGTACATACAAATTTTGTTGCACAAATATAAGCAAATAAAGTTTGCAACAGATGCGATGCAAATATTTAACGAATAGTTGCATATAAAAGATTTTTTTTAATAGAAACATTACACTAATGTTGAATTTTTTTATTTAATATCTTTAAACATTTCAAAATATTAACAATATAATTGTTTTTTTTATATAATTACCGCTTTGTTACGTAACTTGTGCACTCACAAAGATCTTTTACTAGTTAAATCGAACAACAGAAACTTTTTCGTTCGTTCGCCCCGCTGTACCTGTATGATGTTGGGCTTGATAATTTCTAGTGAAATAGAAAGTGGGTTGGCCCGACAACACAACGCGGGATATTCAATGAGTATATATTGTTCAAAGAGAAATGATATTTATACAACTATTTTGAGATTACTCTTCCTCTCATACTTGTATTGTGTTCTTATTCTATCTCTCTATTGTCTTGCTTACTAAAGAAGAGGGAAAAAAGTTATACCAAAAGTTGTCTTTAAAAATGGTTGTACATATATAATTTTTCTTGTTCAAATTCATCATAAGAAATCTTCATGTTAACTATTAGTTTAATTTATTTATTTTAGCAATAATATATTTGAATATTTTTTGTGTGTAAACTTGGTAACTTCGTGTGCGGTGGTAGAAACTAATCTCTCGAGTCTTGTGATATTCAGATGGATGACAAACTCTCCCTATAATATTAAACGTTGTTGCATTACTAAACTTGAGATCAAACCCGAGATATTGGTTAAGCTAGAAGATATATGTGTCATCTTATCTAAGAGATCTTGAGTATTTATTTATTTATTTATAACCTAAATTAGTTAACAATAATAACCCTTGGTACTTTTTAAATGAATTGGTTAAAATTGCGAAAATACCTCTTGATGCTTCTTATATGTAACCTAAATTAGTTAATAATAGTGATACTTTTGGGGAACACGCAAAATACCTATACTATCCTTAGATATCACCGTATGATTCCATTATTTTCTATTGATAAGATGTAATATGTTTGTTGTAAGGCTTATCTGAATATCTTTGGGGAGCATGCAATTCATCATAAGGAGTATTTGTGAAGAAATGGGCGTCTGTGAACTTTTTGTCTAACCCACAAGATGAAAGGTCAGCACTTAGGCCAAGGGATGTTCATGTGTACAGGTGGGTTGGGCAACATGCATGTATGAACTTTACCGGGGTTTCTCCACTTATGAAATTAAGGATCAGAGCTTTAATAGTGGGACAAACAACCCTCAAAACTGCATCAAGCAAAGTGACCAAACATGAGAAAGCAAGTCCTCACAATCAACATGCTTTTATACCATTTACTATTTGACACGTTTGGCTTCCTAACACCAGAGATTTGTTGACAAGGATAAACCCATGAATTTTAATCAATCTAGGTAACATATGTATAATTTTGCGCATAAGTAAAATATGTATATATTTAAATATTAAAAAAATCAAAATACACCATAACTATTCTCTATAGTTTTTCCTGTGATTTTATCATTTTCAATGTCAATAAAAATCAAAAAATTGATAGGAAAATCAAAGCTTATGGTTTTGTGTGTGACCGTGTTGATGTTTCTTCTCTTTATAATTGAGAAATTTGGGGATTCTCATTTTCTTTTTTTGGCTGAAATCAGGGTTCTCATTATGTAAATTGTTGATTAGGTAAAGATAAGTATAATTAATTTTTATCTTTTTTTGGTAGATTGACGAAGTAAAATTAACCACTTGAAAATTTACACACAAGTCGAGGATCTCGGATATTCAAATCCAGAAGACGACATTTGCCTAACAATTATTAATTGGATATATTTGTTTTATAATTTATATGCGGGTCTTAATGACATAGTCAAACTTGAGTACCATTCCCTCTTTTTGCTCCATAGTGCACATATGTTTTTTTATTTTTTTTATTTTTTTATTGAAGTAGTGAGGGTCAAGGCCTACATACTAGTGTATGTGAAGTCATCCCTGACTGTCGACTTTCTAAAAAGAATCCAAAAGATCATGCATATCAATGTTACGTATGTTGTGAACTTGTGATTAAGAGGATTGATTTAGTCATTGAAAAAAAATGTTAGTTGCGAAACTTCTCACTTGCTTGCCTTGCATTCACGAATAATTTTTTTATTTTATTTTTCAAAAACATCATAAAACTTGTAACAATACGGTCCTATATCTTGAATCAACTATAGTTTCTAAATGAAAAAAATAAAAGAAAAATACTTTTTTGAGTGAAACAAAAAAAAAAATTCTCTCCAAAAAAAAATGATACTTATACACCCTTATTTTTTAACACTCGTTAAACACATTAATTTTTCTATGTATCTCTTCATATTACATCACCAACCTATCACATTTACCCAGCCTACACCTCTGATTGTCCGCCAAAAATTTCTCATTATGAAATTAATCAAAGCCCTCGAAATATAGAAAGGATATATTTTAATCTAAAACATCCCATCAAATCAAAAAAAGGCTTTGGTATTCTGTGTAATATATATGCTTATATATGTTAATTAAAAAGGCTTTTAAGGTTGAAGTTATATTTAACCTAGCCATTAGTGGTCCTTTTCAATTTTAAAACCCCAGTCCCCAGGTACTGTTTCGAATTCTAATAGAGTATTCCAACTTGGGTACGGTAAGATATGGATGCTTTGGATTAGAGATAAATTAATAAACTCGAATAGATAGCTTTGCAGAAGTATATATGCATTATATTATAAGAAAATTGTACAAAAAGTTTATAACATGCTTAATTTTTTTTTTAATTTTCTCAAACAAGTAGAGTATACCAATAATCTTAAAATATAAATATTTTCCTTGTATTCTCTGTCTTGTGCCACTAATACATGACTTGGGGAAAAAACATGCATTTGGAGCAAAAATATCATTATACTTGCACGAAAAGCAAATATAAAAATAAACATAAACACATATGCCACATGTTTATTTGTCTTCTTGCATGTTCTTGTCTTGTTCTCCAAATGATTTTTTTCCAAAACAATTATCCTTGGAATATTAATTAGGAAATGAGTAAAACAAGTTACCACTTCCAAATTAGAAAGAAACAAATCCTCTCCAATATTGAACTATATTTAGAGGACTAAGAGTTACATAACGCATTGCCGGGAGCAGCAATTGTATGTAGTCAAAATTATATCCAACTATGCAATTGGAAGATCTTTGGCCGTCGGATCGAACAATTTTGATTCAACAATACAAATTTAAAATTGATTTTAATTATAATATATATAACAAAATAATATCTTAAAATTTGAATCATCCGATCTTTATCACTCCATGCAGGTTTTGACTGCAAGCAATTTTGATCCCATTTAACTCCGATCTTTAATTATACAACAAAATAAAATAAAGAAAAAGTCAGATATTTCTCTTAATCTAAGATTCTACAGCAAACTCAAGAGGATAACACATAGAATTTCACGAATAATATTTTCCAATGTGATTAAAAATAGAATCAATGTGGCCAAATAAACTAAATTGGTCGGATCGAGTAGGTGGCACTATAAACATGTAATAAAGAGAAATACTTATATGAACACAACACCAAATCAAAATCACTTAGGCACACACTCATTAAAATATATATCATTTAATTATTTCAAAAAGATATATTTTTTAATTCCTTTCTCTTTCATATTTTTCTTTTTTATGTGTGTGTGTCTAAATGACACATATTTATGCTTGTGACCAAACAAGTGTTTCTGTGTAATAAAAAGTTCAGCTTATGGCTTATACAAAATTATTTTATAAAGATGTAAACTTTTTTTTGAGTCCAAACTTTAGGTGGTGCACAGAAGGAACTTGGAGTTCGTCTCTAAGGTTAGTAAAGTTTTATTTAGAAATGTTGAATTTGAATTCAAATTTTTTCAAACGATTTAACATTAACTAAAAATCATTAACCATTTGATTAAGATTTTGTCATAAAAAATAAAATAAAAAACTTGATTTCGGTACATTTTAGTTAAGTAGGAATTGAATTCGGTATCCTAAAACTTAAAATGCTTCGGTGCTAATTATCACATGGACTAGATGCTGGTAGTTCTGGTGTCTCAAGAGTATAGAAGTGAAAACACATGCATATCAAGGACAATAAATTTTGAATGAGAGATTAACATGAAACTGATGAGTGATTCTATATAAGAAATCCAAAACATTTTATAATAAAGCAGACGTATAAATGAAGAAAATTAATAGATCTATATATATCTAATAGGCATACATTTGTGTCTAAATATTTATATTATATCCTATAGTAGTTGATATTGTTCAAACCCTTGCATATTGTGAGTGGCATGATCCAAGGGAAACAAAGGAAATCCACCATTAATCTCAGAAATAAACCCTTCCAAATCTGAAAACCCACCTAAGTACCCACCACATCTCTCATCACCACCTACTTCTTCTTTGACTTTATCCATTGTCAGATCCAATCCCCAAAAACCACCATTATTACTCACCTCATTTTTTATTCTTATCATTCTTGAACAATCCTCTGATGATAAACCACTACCACTGCTTGTAGTGCTCTTTGAAGATTCTCCTTCATTTTTTGATCCTTCTACTATTACCCTTGTCTTCTTCTTGAAATAATTTTTGTTTTCACTTGGTTTCCCAGTTAACTTCTGAACAAGTTCCCTAAAATTCTCAGCATCAGTTTTGATGATCTCGGGTGCATATATGTGAATTATTCGTATCTTAGGTTTCATTTTTGATATTTTGTGGGAATCTTTATGCATATCTAGGAAATTAGGTTGGTTTGAATTTGATATGCATGTATAATTAGGGTTTCTGAGCTTGTTTTCCATTGAGAATCAAATAGATGCTAAAAAAGAAAAAGGAATAAGAAGGGTTTATCAAAGTCGAAATTGAAGAGTAGTTAGAAAGAAAGCAAAAAGAGAATTGTATATATACACATAAGCATGAGGGATAGTTTAAAAGGAAAAAGAGGAGAAAGAAAAAGGAAAAATATGAATATATTTGTTGGGCCAAGTTGGAGCAAGGGTTAGATGAATCCTGCTCTGACAAATGGAAAGTGAGAGTCAATAAATTAATATTTGATCAATGGCCCCCCCCAATATTTTGATCATTATTATAGAAAAAAAAATCCCAATTGTTATGAAGTTGTAAATTTTATGTGTATGTATGGGTATCTTGTGGAGGGGGAGAATGGATGTAGACACTGATTTTTCCATTTACCTTCCATGAAATGACCATAGCATTCCACATAGTGGCAAATGTTTAATATAAATTTTGCTATTTCGATCTTAAATATATTTTTTTTAGTAAATTAATATCTAGATATCTTGACATTTCAAGCACCAATTTGTCTAAGCTTATCCAAATTGACTTTTATGTATTCATAAAACTTCCTTAAAAAAAAAGTATTCATAAAACTTTGTCATTAAGGTAGTGTTTGGCCTAGCTTATTTTAGACTTTTCTTCTCCTTAAGAGAAGAAGCTGGGCCAAACAGTTTTCATTAGAAGCCCTTGATAGAAAAAGTAGCTTAAAGAACGCAAAGAAAAACATGCAGATTAGCGCTTCCTAACAAGCTGTTGAAAGGAACTTTTGGCAAGCATATGCGAGCTTTTTGTAGCCAGACCACTATTTGATTCCCGCAGGCTGATGATCTTACATTTCAGCAATATATATGTATATTTTTTTTTTGACAAACATTTCAGCAATATATATCACTCACCTTTTTATTTCGTCACATGCATATTAATTTTTCTTCTTGTTTTTTTTAGAATATTAATTTTTCTTTTTGTGTCATATGCATATTATTTTTTCTTTGTTTTACTGGACA
>Ga0315914_1005017_pt1 | contig 19509 bp, 12 predicted proteins | sample MpolenodulesMG_FD_203920 | JGI IMG/M metagenome (GOLD analysis project Ga0315914, IMG submission 203920) | Medicago polymorpha root nodule microbial communities from Los Angeles, California, United States - elongated nodules | ecosystem: Host-associated > Plants > Roots > Nodule | place: USA... | reverse complement strand
GATGAGTGCTTGGATAGCGGGAGCTAATCTCCGTTATCGTTTCTTGGAGTCTTAGATTAGGCTCTGATTTAGGATGTCGGTCTTTATATGTTTGTTGGATTTTGTTGTTATTGAGATTTGACCCATATGTCGGGATTTAGAGATTTTATATGATGATGTATATTGATCTCATGACATGTATACTTGGAGATGTATAATTTTATATCCCCTGCGACTGTTGAGAATTATATATGCATGCTAACTTTTTGTTATTTGTTGATGACGTGACGTCTATTTCTTGAATAAATGTTTTATTCGCGTGTTTTATCGCTTGAATAGAAATAAGGCGTTACAAGAACTACTATAAAAATTCCGGTGTTCTTATCTTTCCTCTTTGATTTTCCTTGTTGTATATGAATTTTAATGATCATAGTTAGTTGATTTAATTGTGATCCATTTTAAGACTTAAGCTAATCTTAATTCATTGAATTAAGATTCTTTTCAAATTCAATTTCATCATAATTGAAGTTCAATTAGGCTTCAAATCATTAATTCATGTACATTATGTTCCTTAGTGTTAGTTGTTTTATTGCAATTAAGTTTGGTTTGAGTTTGTCTCGTTTTGTGAATTGTATTGTTGAATATTGATATTTGATTGTTCTTATTAAGATTCTACATTTGAACATCTCAATTAAATAGTGAATCTTAGTGTTTTATTCATTGTCTTGATTTTTTTATCCTTATTGTGCACGAATCCAAAAAGTTATATGTTTTCTAATCACGCCTTCGCTAAACTCTTTTGAATTTCCAAAAAATCTATTCACCCCCCACCCTCTATCGCATACATATAGACTAACACATGTCCCTTAGATAGCCAACCTTACTAGGGTATGACTAAATCAAAAGATCAGTTATAGCATACTACATCTGCAACACAACATTAATAAAAGATTTAGACAAAAATTATATTGAGAACATAAATCATATACAACCAACCATACTAAAAATACTACATAGATTCCTAGCTACTTTACATCCAATCCAAACACAAGAGAGAGTTTAATTACCCATGGGTTGCATGACTAACAATAGAGACTTGTTGAATCTTAGAAAGCATCAACAAGATTTGTTTGCCCTCTAATGGCTTCAGCTCCTCCTTGCCCTCCCTCTCTCTCTCTCTCTCTCTCTCTCTCTCTATATATACATACATATATATATATATATATATATATATATATATATATATAGTACTATGGGTTTACATTGATTACATTCAGAACTGACTTGCACTTCTATTTATAAAGGTTTTGGAATAGAAAATTCGCTAAGCGCATAAATGCTTGCTTAGAGAATCAAGGTTTCTTTAAGGGAGGGAACAACTAGATGTTCTTCAGATATTTTTCCTTAAAATGAATTTGCTCGCTAAGCAGGACTTCTGTGTTTAGCGAGCTACCTTTGCTTTTCCTTCCAAAATCCTTAACCGCCTTTGCTCGCTAAGTAAGACTTTCATGCTTAGAGAATTAACTTCAACATTTTCTTCTAGAATCCTTTGTTTATGCTTGGTTTCAGCTCGACATGCATGCTTAGCGAATCGTGGTTGTCTTCAAATGTCTTTATGATGGTTTGACACAACTCTGACGCATGCCCTTGCCTTCGATTACTTTGCATAGATATAATCACTGTCTTAAATATATAAAATTGTATATAAACTGAACATAATAGCTTTCTTACACATTATACTAATATAAACGATGTTTGTATTAAATAAGGAGAATTTTTTGATTGATTTCTTGCAAAGCAAGTCGATAAGTGCTATTGAAAATAACAGTAATTTAACACTTATCAAAGGTATCTTTATTTGTTTGGCGTCTTATTCGAAACAGGCTACCCACCAAGGATAATTTACTTAGATGAGGTATAATAACTCATGATTCTCAACTTTGTATTAGTGGTTACGGAAACACTAAAACAACAAATCATTTGTTTATGGCTTGTAATGTTTTTAGTTCAATTTGGCATCTTGTGCGTAATTGGCTTGATATTTCTTCGGTAGATCCTTTTAGTATTACAAAACATTTTCTTCAGTTTGGTCACTCAAAAGATGTTTCAAAAGCTTGGTGATCTATAATGCATTTAATTCACCTCTCTCGTGCTTGGGTAATTTGGAATGAACAAATAGCAAGATTTTAACAATAACACATGTTCAACACATCAGCTTATGGATAAAATTAAGTTGTTTTACTTTTTTGTGGCTAAAGGAAAAATATGCTAATATTGCTTTTGATTATTGTAGTTGATGGCTTTGTCCTTTTGCTTGTTTGGACATAGGTTAATTTATTCCTTTTGTGTTTTGTGTCCGCTTCCTTTATTTCGACTTGTTTTTGTTGTTAAACATTTGTAGTGTTCTTCTTTGATACGCCGTTTGCTAGAAAGAATTTTTTTTCGGTATTAATGAATTTCATTTTAGCTTTTTCAAAGAAAAAAAAACTAATGACTCCACTAGGAATATGAAAATTATCATAAATCTATAATAAATTAACAAGAGATCCAAAATAAAAACTTCATGAATTACCAATTAACTAACTGTTAAAAAACATAAGGATAAAATCAAGAAACAAAAGTGGTAAAACTAAATGAACTTTTTCACTACTCTTTGATTGTGACTTATAAATATAAAGAAGCAAAAAAAGAGTTTTTTTTTTTTAATTTCAACCCAACGGAACAACCCTTCGTGTCTCATTTCTTATCAAGTTAGATTGGACGGACACCGTACTATTGGCGGATTCAAAATCTTGGCTCATCCCCGCACAAAAAAACTGATTAAACGGGTCAACCGACGGGTTTAATCCATTTTACCATCCTTTTCACATACATCATACATGCGCTTGATGAAAAGTCCCTTAACCATTAATATGATAAAAAATAATGTGTCTATTTGTTTTTCTAATAGCAATTTCCAAATGAAAATATGATAATTTCACGATAAGAAATTTACAAAAAAAATATTCAAACTTTTCTTATAAGGTATGTAATATGAATACAAGAAACTATGCTACTTAAAGTATTACCTCATTTACAATCTAATTGAAGATCATTTATACATTCAATTTCTTAGGCTTTTTCCCAAGAGTGTTTTAAGAAATTTTTAAAAAAAAATATTCAAACTTTTCTTATAAGGTATGCAATATGAATACAAGAAACTATGCTACTTAAAGCATTACCTCATTTATAATATAATTGAAGATCATTTATACATTCAATTTCTTAGGCTTTTTCCCAAGAGTGTTTTAAGAAATTTACAGAAAAAATATTCAATCTTTTCTTATAAGGTATGTAATATGAATACAAGAAACTATGCTACTTAAAGCATTACGTCATTTACAATATAATTGAAGATCATCTATACATTCAATTTCTTAGGCTTTTTCCCAAGAGTGTTTTAAGAAATTTACAAAAAAAATATTCAAACTTTTCTTATAAGTTATGTAATATGAATACAAGAAACTATGCTACTTAAAGCATTACCTCATTTATAATATAATTGAAGATCATTTATACATTCAATTTCTTAGGCTTTTTCCCAAGAGTGTTTTAAGAAATTTACATAAATAATATTCAAACTTTTCTTATAAGGTATGTAATATGAATACAAGAAACTATGTTACTTAAAAGCATTACCTCATTTATAATATAACTGTGGCCAAGAGTGTTTGTAGTTGTACCATTTAGATGAGATGATAGATTGTGGCCAATCCTAACGTTATCTCTATCCTTCTAAACTTCGTCGCTTTTCTTAAGAACTTATTTACGACCGTGAATATTCCAAAGTTGTGAATCATGTCTGTAATTTTACTATTTTTTTTAAGTCTATAATTTTACTATGCTTCAAAAGAAAATGCTTATATTTAATTGTTGTTTTAATGTTATTTACACATATCAATAAACCAATCAATTTTGTTACTTTTGATGAATTTTTTTATATTTTTCTTATAATCCCCATAATTATTTATGTGTAAATTACTCACCCCTCCCTTCAATGATAATGATATTACAACTTCCTCCTTTCATGTTTCGAAATATACACAATCATCCCTTCAAATAAGCTAAATTAATATTTTTGTCCGAATTTATATTATTTCGTCAACTTTCTCTTAACCATAATAAAAAAAGTTTATTTTATTAAAATAACATTTTTTTTCCAATTCATATGTCAGTTTTGTTTGCTATCAAAGGAGTAGTAATTTCTTGCCATTTTGAAGCTCCAACAATTAATAGTCGGAACTTATGAGTATTTATAAGTCAATACATAGTCGGGAATTTTTTTACCAAAGCAACAATTAATACTACTTCAAAATTTTCTTTCCAAAAATAATCTACATTAAAATTTTAAAACAACATATTTTCAATAAAATGGCACTTTCAAAAGAACAGAGGGAGCACTAAAATAGATAATTTTACAAAAGTCTTATTAAAGTGAGTGTTATATATTACAAAAGAGCTTCTTTCTTTTTTCTTTCCTTTTTTAATTTGGTTATTTATGTTTTCAAATGTGAACATTGTAATTTTTTTAGACTATTTGTTATACCTCCATTAACTAAAATATTGAAATCAAGAATGTTCATTTTCAACAAAACTCCTTTCAAGAAAAAAAAAAATTCAATGAAACTCAATCTTTGTTAAATCCAGCACCCAATTCTTCAAAGAAACTCAAATATTCATCTCGAACAAAAACAACATCATATCCAAAAATAAAAATATTCACATCTTCATCTTCATCGTCTATTAAATCCTTCTCAAATAAAAAAACACTAATAAAGAATATTGTGGTCTTGTGTTTGAACATTGATGCCGACACTACTTATGAGACAATGTTTGGTTGTTGTTGTTATGTTTGAATCTCTAATCAGTGCCTATAATTGGTTCAATGTTCGGTCCTATTTTAATTACTTTGGTTATTACGACAAAAAAAAAAACCATGAAGTGGCGGATCTTGAGTTAATTTGTTAGGAGTGCCAAAATAATATATATGTAATATAAATTAAACAGTTTCATAGAAAAAAATGAGTGACTAACAGTCTGGTGGTTGTTTCCTTTTGATTATAGTGGGGAAGCCAATTCAATTCCCCACAAGAATATTTTTTTCGAACCTACGGCATTTCGCTAAAAGCTTGGCACCCCATCTATTGCGACCAAGTGAAACTTGTGATATAACTAAGCCCAATATCATATATATATATATATGAAACTTGGGGGATGTCATAGCTCCCATGGCTCCCCAAGGAGATCCGCCCAGTTAACATTTTAGATTAATATCCTCTCAAAAAAATTAGAGATTAATAGTTGCTTTCTAATATTTTCTAACAAATTCTCTCCAAAAAAAAATATATTTTCTAACAAATATATGTGTTGTTGTCCAAAAAACAAAAACAAGTATCTTTCTACATTTTTTTCCGCTTGGGAGCCTAATGTGTTTCCAATATATAGTCCATTTTTATTTGATTTTTTTTTTTAGAGACCATTTTTATTTGATTTTTTGAGGGAAAAAAAATCAAATAAAAATGGTCTCTCAAAGTATTGATCCTTAAGGTTGAAGTATAAGTGAAAATTAATTAAGCTCGACTCAACTAATAAGAATTGTTTATTCTCGACGATTGACTCGTATTTGATAGAAACCATTTTTGTGACTCGAAATCAACTCAATTCATGTTTACAATAAACTTAGTTCAACTCAATTGCTTGAATCACATAATAATTTAGGATAAGAGCTGACAGTGAATCAAGTAAAAAACTATGGATTACTTCTAACCACGCCTCTAAGGAATTACAAACATTACTTTCCAACTTCCATTATTAGTTTTTTTTTTATTTTTTTTTTAAGGAAAATAGTCTAAAAAATTACAATGTGATGTTCCAAATTGTGGAAAACACACGGTCTTCAAAACTTTGCTAATTGCGACACCTAATTGGGTTTTCCAAGTTGTGGAAACCCAATTTCGGGGCTGTTTTTAAGTGAGTGTTATATATTAAAAATTACTTTTCAAGTTGTGGAAAATACACGGTCTTCCAAAAGTCATCTTTTTTATCCTCCCCCAAGTCTATGCCTGACACATTTACTACAACATGAGATGTTCTTTGCTTTGCACCAATATGGACAAAGTATCCGTCAAGTTATGTCTTCAATTCGTCCAACTTGTCGGTAGGGGTTATAGAGAATTGAACCCTCTTTTTCACGGCTTCATAAAGGACATGAACTTCAACTGGAACTTGTGCATCTTCAGACATGTTTCACTTCACAAAATATAATGAAAAACAAATATGAGAGAAAAAAGATAAAATAAATAGTTGAATAATTAGAGACCAAAAATTGAGAGCAATAATTGGCGTGACATAACCGGCCACAAAAAAAAAATTCACTTCATATATTTATATAATATATATAATATTAGTTACATATTAGCCACAAATATCGAAATTACATAACCGGCCACCAAAAAATACATTGGTGTAATACCACCAGAAAATAGGACGAACACCGACCAAAAAGTGTCATAACCTATCTAACTAGACTAGTGATAGTGCATAATCAATGTCTTCATCCATGACTTCGAAATCTTGTTTTGGTTTTTCTGGAGTCAGAGTGTCACAAATAATAAGATTGTGCTCATTTGTTGGTTTCTTTGGCGGCTTTGGCTCCTTAGACATGAGGTCATTGAAGGCGACTTGTCTATCCGTAAAGCAAAATGCCATTTCTCTGTCTCACCAATCTTGTTGTTCATCCACTCCGCACAAGGCGGTGGTAACGGACAACCTTCTTTCAACAAAACATGAAGAAAGTGGCCGGTAATTAAGCAAAGACACATGATGTTGGAATGTGTGTTAAGTGGTGGAGCACCTCATATTAGGAAATATGTCTCACATATACCTTTTTCGGGCAAAGTCAATTGAACAACGGCTCTATTGTAGCAAGTAGCAATAATGTGACCCATATTCGGTAATGTCAACCATTTATCTTCATGCGCAATCCCACTTCTACTAGTTGGAGGGTGTAAACCATCCAAGATAAGTTTAAAAATCTTCTCGGTACCAAATATCGCAAATAGTCACTCTTATGATTTTTCAACTCATGAATAAGTGCATGACGAAACAATACATGATTTTTTTCATCCATTCACATGTGCCTAGCTATGACCCGGAATCCACAATTACCATCCCCTTTAACATTCACAATGTCTTCAATGAAAGGTCTCATGATCATTGGAATTTGTGAAATGTATGATATATTCAAATAAGGTTTTGGTTTTGAAGTAGGCACCTTTACTCTTTGGAACCTTACTCTTGGGTTTTGAGGATTGACTATCAGAATTTTGAGAATCAATAGTCTCCCACCTAGAGGGGATTCAACCCGTGGATGTCGTTTTTGGTGTAGACCTCACCCTTTTAGGTGCTCCCTTGGTTACCACTTTTCTTGGAGGTGGATTCAACATGGTGTCCTCTGGAAATCCTAGTTCACGCAACGCCTCATTGATGTGCAGTTTCATCTTGTAAGGGGCCCTTTTGAGATGTTCTTGAATGACGTTCCCTTCCTCCCTCACGGAAAAATGTCCATCAACCTCTTCTCCATGTACACTTAACCTTTGTCAATGAGGGTGTATTTTATCCAATAAAATAGGCAATTTTTTTCTTTCTCTTCTCGGCAATAATACAAGCACAAGGCAACATGTACGTTGTCGATTGCACACAACCACAATCTTCTTTAGAAAAGCCGAATGTCCTAGAGCGTTGTAATTCGTCATCGATAAAATCCAATGTGGCTCTAAATACATACCTCTCCAACTCAGAGAATAATTTGTGTCTTTTGTATTTATTATTTCTCAAAAACGTGATTCGATTGATATGCTCCTCCCAAAACTTCCTTGTATCTCACCTAATTGGTTTTTCAACATTTTGTCAATTTCATCCCAACATGATGCCAAATCTCCCACACTACTCCTCAAATATTTGTTCAACTTTCCATGAGTCGATTCAACAATGTTGGTAGTTCAACACCCTAGATGCAAGAATTTATTCGTCCATTCCCTCACAAATTGCTTCTTAATGGGAAAAACTGTGGTTTCAACATATTCAACGAACTTTGGAAATGGTTCGCATACCTCTTTGAATTTCAACAATGCACTTGCATATGAATCCTCCGTAGTAGAGTCAACCACCTCTCTCCAAACCCTCACTATTTTCTTAACAAGATCACAATGCTTCTCCTCATTCGCTTCCTTCACTTCTTTTGCATCCGTAGGCTTTGCTTTGACTCTACAATCCATGACGCACTTAACTTTGACATTCTTCTCAATATAAACAAAACAAAGTACATGGTTTGTTTTAGGAGAACATTTGCAACAACATTTATCAAAGCGTTGTCCCTCTCGATGAGAACCACCTTAGGCATGTTGAGTTTTAAGGTCAAAAGACCAACCAACATCTCAAGTGCCCAAGTAAAGTTATTATCTTGTTCAAAGGAAAGAAAGGAAAAACCAACAGAATACGTCATTTTTCTAGAGGTGACACCACCAATCTCAAATAACAGCATTCTGTAGATATTGGTTTTGTAAGTGGAGTCCAAGACCAAAACGTTGGGAAAAATGTTAAGCATATTAATTGACTCTGGATGAGCAAAAAATATGTCTTCAAGAGTGGTTTCCTCGATATTTGCCCTTGTGAAAGAGACGTATTTATGCTTCTCCAACTTTGAAATCAAGTATTGCATCTCTGTCTTCTCACCTCTTTGCCCCTCCATCTAGTTCACGCATTGTTTACTTGATTGATGATTGTCACACTTTCTTTGTTTTTTCCCTTCAAATCCGTGAGAATATTCATAGGCGGTGCCAAACTCTTTGTCATGTCGATAACTCTTTTCTTCTCCTCTGCTTTTAGTCGACCCGCAAGAAGGTGGCTGGCTAACTTTGGCGCCAACTCATGGTTGTGAATTCCACAAAGCATTGCAATCCACCAATCTTGCGTATTCCTTTCAAAGAAACATTTCAACCTAAATGGACATTCACATTTCCTTGAGCCCGTGTCATCAAGGTTCGGTTTCTACCTCGTCTTAGGTGGCTTGTATTCACCACTCCCTTCACATTGCATCGTCACGTATGGCATTTTTAAACTAGGTTCATCTATAGAAATAGTAAATCCAGCCCTTTCCGCTTGTCGATGAACCCAACCAAGTAAATCTCCTCACTCTCTCCATCTTTAATTTGTTGTAAAAAATAAGCCGGTGTCTACTTCAATACCACGAGCACCGGTAGCTACCGATTTAGGTTTAGATTTTTATTAAATGTGGCCAATAGGTACCGATTTAGGTTTTTCTTCAATGTGAGATTGAAAGGGAATTTTGTCTTTCAACTTCACATCTACAGTTGGTTTGACATCGCCGGAACTTACGCCTATACCGTAGGCTTCAATTTTGGCCGGTTTCGGTTCAACGCCATCATCCGCCACATTTTCAAGCATATTACTCTATGTCTATTGAATAAATAAATAACAAGGAAAAAATTAATAAATAACTTGTGCAACATTCTAAGAAAGGAAAAAAGGGTGCAAAAATTCAAAAACTGAGCATTGCTTCTGCGTGACTTAAGCCCCGCTAATGCTAATATCCCGCGTGAGTTAAACCACACAGACTTGACAATTGTGTGAGTTAACTCACACAGACCCTTCCGTCTTATTAAAAAAAATGAGGAACCAATCATAAAAACGAGCAAAAACGAATGAGAATCGATGATACATTACCTGATATTTGATGTTCGATGAGCGTAGAAACTTCCGTCCTGACGATTTGCAATGATTTGAAATGAAGTTTTTAACTCAAAAAATCACACTTTTTGGATTTTTGGAGGTGGAGGGAAAGAAAATGGTGCTTGGAAATATGGACTGCTGGGTTTTAAACAAAAACAGTAATCAGCGTGAGTTAACTCACACAAGGTCAATTTGGTCTTTTCAGTTGGGAGCGAGCAAAAACAGTTGGGTAAAGAGAAGAATTCAAACATAAACATTGTTAGGAACTTGATGAAGTCCTTACCACATTAAAAGTAAAAGGACAATATCGAACGCTGTCGATACAAATCGGTTCGAAATAGTACAAATTCAAGCCTAACATATGCCCATAAAGTATAGTAAAAACCCAAACAGAAAACTAAAATTCCAAGAAAACTAAAATCGATAAATCTCATTCCTTAGTAGTCATTATGTTTATCTTCAAAAATTTAGCACATCTTTTGGAAAACCACTATTAATTAAACGCATTGAAATAATAAGGGATTTTACCTTCAGAAAGAATATGAATTGTTGAAAACAGAGCATGATGTGAATCAAAGCAAACGACAACATATAAGATGTGAATTGTAAAACGAAATGGGAAATCGCAATTGTATTAAAGAAACTTTGGAAAGTTGAACCGGTAGAGAAGAAAAATCGAGAAAGGAAACCAAGCGCTCGAATCAATTTTTGAGGGTTTTGAAACATTCAACATTCTATTTGAAACTGAAACAGTGATGTTACAAAACACGGCTCACTAGATTGTCTTTTGCAGGAATCTGATTTTTTTAATAAGCGCAACACAAAAAGAGAGACATTATTCATAGAACTCCTTTGTTCTAAATAATATCATTTGTGTTGTGCTTTCTAAACTTGTGAGTTCTGGCTTTCTCAGCCCTCAGTCGTTTGACCTGTCGAACTCTATCAGCCAATTGGGCCATGTATCTAAAGTATTGAGTATCTAATTTCTTATTACTTGAATAATCTAGGCCACCAACGGTCATTTTGACTGACTCATGTTCAAGCACTTGAGTAAAACACATTGCATTTAACAATATGAACCTATTCAAGTAATCATTAATATATTCAGTTGCTCGTCTCTTGACACTCTCCAATTCCTTTAGACTTATCTTAGATTGGCCCATGTAATTTTTTTCATGAAATAGCCTCTCTAATTGAGTCAAATGTTGAATGGAATGCGGTGCAAGCGTGGTGAACCATGTAAAGGAATTCTTTGTTAGAGAATTTGGAAAGAATTTTAATCTCAAATTCTCATTGTTTGCAATATCTCCAGCCTCAGTCAAGTATCGTGCTATATGTTTGATAGTAGATTCGCTGGTATCACCAGCAAACGTTGTGAACTTAGGAATGTTATAGCCCGTAGGAAGTTCGGTTTGTAAAACATATTCTGACAAAGGAGATGCAAAGTTTGGCCTGTGTAAACCCACGTTTAAGCCATTCTGAGCCATGATATTTTCAACCAATTTGGCTAATGTTATTATGTGCTCCGATGTTTTGTTGTTGGACATTTCTAACAACTTTGTCTGCATCATGATTTCTATCCACCAAAATTACCTTTGGCTGCGCTTGTACCATTGGTTCGACTGGTTGAAGTCGAGGCACATGTTGCTGTCTTCGAACTATAGGTTTGACAATTTGCACGGGTTGAGTATTTTAGATTTGAGGGATATTTTGGATCTGAGGGATCCATTGATAGACAGTTTATGGAGAGGCGAAGAAATCTTCTATTCTCCCCATTTGAGTGGCTAATGCTTGGTAACCTTGATTCGTACTTTGAATCAAAGGATTAAACACCGTACCAATTTTTTGTGTTAACAAATTAACCATCTCATGATTGCTTTTATCTATTTGTTGCTTAAACAACATCACAGATTCTGTAGTTAAGGTTGGTGGAGCATTTCTGCCAAAAACGCTAGAACTTGATGAACTATGTGTATTAAACGGTGTAAATGGATTTGCATGTCCTGTAAATGCAGGATTGCTATGCAAATTTGCCATCATTGAAGTTGGCATACCATACGATTGGTCCTTAGAAAAGTTATTCATATTTATGACCCTATCCTCAAATCTAGCCCTAACTTGAGGGTTACGAGAAGTAGGGACGTTTGTAGACACGGGTACACCAACAGTAAATGGTGGCACAAAGGTCCCCATTTCTGATTGTGTCATTGGAGAGGTTATAGTCGGAGCGGTTGTGGAAGCAGTCACTCTCATTTCCTTCGAAACCGACATGGCCATAGTTGCACCCACGACCGTTGATACACTAGCACCCACCGAAGTGGCGTATGCCCGTGTAAATTGTGCTTGTGAAGAGGATTGTGGTGATTGTGATGACATAGAAGCACCAGTATTGGCGGATTTGGTCATTATCTTCAAAGTTTTACCACTTCTTAAATGCATGCACAAAAATGCAAATTTTTCTCTAGAAAAAGTTTACTAAAAATAGTTGCTAATCTTCAGAAAACTGTTTCCACAAGAAAGGTTTTTAGAAAAAAGTTTTTGAAAAGTTTTGGAAGATTATGGCAATTTCTTCCCAAATGGCAATTTGTTTACCGGTGCTTTTGGTAAACAACGAGGGATGGTTTAGATTATTACAAGTAGTATCAAACAAGAAATCCTAGGACATGTGCATTTGTTTTTCAGGCGTTCATCAAGTTCATAGGTTGCCTTACAAACGGTAGTTTCTTGACTTCAACAGTTTTGCCTTCCTGACTCGTATCTTGTCGAACCTTAGGTATTTTATACCCTTTCACACAAAGTCCAACATCTTGTCGAAACTCTTTAAGTTGAAGAGAAAGACTTCAATTCCTGCAAGGATAAAAGTCAACTAATGTTAACCATATTAAATGAGGTTGGTGAAATTACCAGCTAACACAACCCCAACAGGAAAAATAAACCGTAGAGATTAATAGATTCTCCCCCTTACCTCGAATTCGTAGAAGCCTTCGGTTTGGCTCGATGTTGTTGCACTAGTGTTCCACTTCTCTCCCTCTGCTTCTCTTCTCCCTTTTCTCTGATCAGCAAGACTGATTTCTAATCCCTAATATTCCAATTTATATATGAGCTCACTATTCGCTATAATTGTCTTCCTTTACTACGCACTACTCTTTTACTTCTCTCCTTCCCCACTTATTAAAATCTTACTTTCTACACCCACGACTCTTTATTTATTTTGTTAGGACTCTCCTCTTCGTTCCTTTTAATTTTCTCAAACAACTTCTCGCTCCACATCATTATTTCTATTTTCTCAACAACAAAATAATACTCAAGCACAAGCAGCATCAACAATAATATGAATCAAAACTCCACCTATTAAACATCATTGAATTAATTAAAAATAGAAAATTAGGGTGTTACAATAAGTCGTAGTTAAGTTGTTGTGGATTTGTTGGGAAATTGCTATGATAAGTCGTAGTTAAGTTGTTGCTGGTTTCTTGGGTAATTTCTACGATAAGTCAAAGGTATAAATGTTTTAAAACCCGAAATGGTGATCGACCTGGTGAAGGCATTGGGTCAGTGGGTCACTGGTCGAAACAGTGAGTCACTGGTCGAACTGCATTACTATTGACCCGGTCTATATAAAAATATTTATGACCAAAAATTACATTATGAATGAAATTTTGATAAAAAATCCTGTCATTATTGGAATTACAAATAAGTTCTAATTCAGATTCTACCTTTAAAAGTTAAAACATAGTATGTTCTAAAAATTGTTGGAAATAATTAAAATATAACAGACTTACAAACCCAAGAAAATTCTGAACATAGTCAACAAAAAATAATAGACTTACAAACCCAAATAAGTTATAAACATAGTCAACAAATAACAGAAACACAAATAAGTTATAACAACTCGCTAATCCATAAACTATTTATGCCCATGGAGTCAAATTGTCATAGTCTTGATATCCATATTCATCATCTTCATCGTTTTCCCTGTCATTGTTTCCAGATTGATTAAGATTTTCCATGGTATGGTCTTGTGCATTACCCACATCCTCATCCTCATCCAAAGGGAATGACTTGAGCTTTGAAGAAGAAGATGACAAAGGGAGAGAGGATGCGACAATGGTTGAAATGGGAGAGGAGAACGACAGTTGAAATAGCATTTGGGTTAGGATGACTAGGGTTTTTGTCATTATATATGCCTTGCCTTTTCATTTTATTTTTTAAAAAATTGTCACGGGTCGGGTCGAGCGGGTTAAACTGGTTCAGCAGTCCGCCCACTGACCTGGCCGGGTCACACCGGGTTTCAGCGGGCTAATTGCATATCTGGTCCAGTAGCCTGCTCGAACCGCTGCACCCTCCGGTTCCCAGTCTAACCGGTTCGACTGGCCGGGTCGGTCTGGGTTTTAAAACACTAGGTATATTTCTACGGGCACTAGATTTTGAATACTTGTTTGTTATGGATTAACTAGACTTTTGCTAGGATATTTTTTCATCTAACTGCGGATTTACTAAGTATTAATTCCCTAGCAAATTTGTCTCTCAATCCATGCTACAACCAATTCAATAGCTATTACGTAGCATATGTCTAGCTAACTTCGTTTGCTAGATAATAGCTATGAATTGGCTACAATTGTCGTCGTAGCAAATCACATATTTTCTTATAGTGAAAAAAGACTGATTAAACGGGTCAACACGCGGGTTCAACTCATTTTACCATCCTTTCCACATACAAAATCATACACGCGCTTGATGAAAAGTCTCTAACCATTAATACGATAAGAAATAATTTCTCTATTTGTTTTGCTAATAGCAATTTCCAAATGAAAATATAATAATTTCACGATGAGAAAAAATATAATAATTTCAAGATAAGAAATTTACAAAAAAATTATTTAAACTTTTCTGGTAAGGTATGTAATATGAATACAAGAAACTATGCTACTTAAAGCATTACCTCATTTATAATGTAACTGAAGATAATTTATACCTTAGATTTCTTTGATGTTTTCCCAAGAGTGTTAGTAGTTGTACCATTTAGATGAGAAGATGATGGATTGTGGCCAATCCTAATGTTATTTTTATCCTTCTAAACTTCGTCGCTTTTCTTAAGAACTTGTTTACAAGCATGAATATTCCAAAGTTGTGAATAATGTCTGTAATTTTACAATTTTTTTTTTTAAAGTCTATAATTTTACTATGCTTCAAAAGAAAATGCCTATATTTAATTGTTGTTTTAATGTTATTTACACATATCAATAAACCAATCAATTTTGTTACTTTTTATGAAATTATTTTTATTTTTCTTATAAGACCCATAATTATTTATGAGTAAATTACTCGTCCCTCCCTTCAATTATAATGATATTACAACTTCCTCCTTTCATGTTTCAAAATATACACAACCATCCCTTCAAATAAGCTGAATTAATATTTTGGTCCGAATTTATATTATTTCGTTAACTTTCTTTTAACCATAATAAAAAAATTATTTTATCAAAATAACATTTTTTTTTCCAATTCATATGTCAGGTTTGTTTGCTATCAAAGGAGTAGAAATTTCGTGCCATTTTGAAGCTCCAACAATTAATAGTCGGAACTTATGAGTATTTATAAGTCAATACATAGTCGGGAAATTTTTTACCAAAGCAACAATTAATACTACTTTAAAATTTTCATTCCAAAAAATACTACATTAAAATGTGAAAACAACAAATTTTAAATAAAATGGCACTTACAAAAGAATGGAGGGAGCACTAAATTAGATATTTTTACAAAAATCTTATTAGTGAGTGTTATATATTATAAAAGAGCTTTTTTATTTAATTTGGTTATTTATGTTTTAAAATGTCAACATTGTAATTTTTTTAGACTATTTGTTATACCTCCCTGCATTAACAAAAATCTAGAAATCAAGAATGTTCGTTTTCAACAAAACTCCTTTTAAGAAAATGAAAAAAAAAAAAAAATTCTCTCATGAAACTCAATCTTTACTAATTCCTACACCTAATTCTTCAAAGAAGCTCAAATATTCATCTTGAACAACAACATCATATCCAAAAATAAAAATATTCACATCTTATTCACATCTTCATCTTCATCGTCTATTAAATCAATCTTAAAAAAAAAAAAAACAGTATTAAAGAATATTGTGGTCTAGTGTTTGAACATTGATGCTGACACTACTTATGAGACAATGTTTGGTTGTTGTTGTTGTGTTTAAACCTTGAATCAGTGCCGACATTGGTTCAATGTTCAGTCCTATTTTAATTACTTTGGCTATTACGACAAAAAAAATCCATGAAGTCAACATTTTGGGTTAATATCCTCTCAAAAAAATTAGGGATTAATAGTTTGCTATCTAATATTTTCTAACAGATTCTCTCAAAAAATAAACAAATATCTGTGTTGTTGTCCAAAAAACAAAAACAAGTAACTTTCTACATTTTTTTCCGCTTAGGAGCCTACTGTGTTTCTAATATATAGTCCACTTTTATTTTATATAAGCATCAATCGCTAAGGTTGGAGTATAAGTGAAAATTGATTAAGCTCGACCCAACTAATAAGAATTTTTATTCTCAACAATTGATTCGTGTTTGATAGAAACCATTTTTGTGACTCGAAATCAACTCAATTCATGTTTACAATAAGCTTAATTCAACTCAATTGCTCGAATCACATAATAATTTTTTTAGACTATCAGACCCCCTAGAGCTCCCAACATTAAGGAAGTTATTTGGTCACCACCTATGGTATTTTGGATAAAAGTAAACACTGATGGTGCAGCTACAAAGAATCCTTTGAAAGCTTCTGCAAGAGGTATTTTTGAAACTCAGAAGGCATTTGCACAGGTTGTTTTTCTCAATTCTTAGGTCCTCGAAATGCCTTGTACTTAGAGTTGGTGGCTGCCATGACAGCAATTGAAATTGCGCATCTCAAAGGCTTTCAAAATGTATGGCTTGAATCTGATTCCCAATTGGTTATCCTGGCTTTCAAATCTATTTTTGTGGTACCTTGGAGTCTAAGAAATAGGTGGTATAATTGTAAAGTTAGATTAAGAAATATGAGGTTTTTTGTGCAGATGGCCTTGCAAACCTAGGTCTTACTTTGCCTTCCTCTGAATTATTTTGGTCAGATGTTATCCCTGATTTCATTAGGGGAGAATACACTAGGAATAGGTTGGGAATGCCCAATTTCAGATTTAACACCTTTTAAAAAGGTTTTGGTATAGTCCCCTTTTTCTTTTTTTTACTCTTTTTTGGTTATATATATTAATGATGCTCTTTGCATCAGTTTATAAAAAAAGAGAGGATAAAAGCTGACAGTGAATCAAGGAAAAAAGATGGATTACTTTCCAACTTCCATTAGCTAAAGAAACAAAAATATGTCATGTGCCACTTATTTCCTTGACATGCAATAATGTAATTGTCACTTTTCCATACGTAAAATAAACTGCATGTGTATAATAATCGTATAATATCATGCATTGATAGATAGATGATACTTCTACATGTAAGTCAAAAAATTGTCTCCTCCTTTCTCCCATTACCTTTCTCTAGTTTTGGGAATTTCCTTGAGTAGTCTTGTAGCATACGAGTGGTTTCTATATTTAAATTTTGATATAAATAATTTTTTTTTTAACAAATCAAAATGAGATATATTACTAAACCAACAATGTTTCACCCCGTACAAGGTGTGAAAAAGGAGAAACATCGACACTTATTTACAAAGTCATAGTGCCAAAACAAAAGCACCAACCAAGAACGAAAAAAATTACAAAAGAACACCCATATAAGGGATGGGGTGTTTCCACCAGTCGTTGATATAAATAAATGATTTCTCTTTTCTACAAATGATCAATTTTATAATCTAGAGCATAAAATTAACTTTTCAATGACCATACTCTATTGTCTTTAGTAATTTTTCACATATTTTAATTTTATTTTGGGTTGTTTTATGTTTTATAATAGGGTCTTAAAACTATATTTTAGTTAAATTGTGAATAAAAAATAATCAAAAATGTTTTCAAATTTTGATTATATTAAAATAGGTCCGCAATACTATTTTTTCCGAAGTGTGTTAGATTATTAGAAATAAAAAAAAAATATTCAGAGAGTAAAATGTAGATTTTAACATAAGAGAAAAGGAAAATGTAATTCAAGCTTCTTCTAGTGGAGGAGAGTAAAATGTTTTCTAATACGTTTTGAATAATAGAGGAGGGGAAGATATATTTTAACATAAGAGGGGAGAGGAGTATAATTCAAGAATCTTTGAGAAGAGAAGAGTGTAATTTACTCTTATATTTACTCTCTCCGTCTTAAATTATTTGTCGCTTTGGAAAAAAAATTGTTTCAAATTATACGTCTCTTTACAACATCAATAAAGCATTAATATCAATTTTCCTATTACACCATCCTTAACTATTTATTACTTTCTTTTCTTTTAACTCTTTAATTTATCTTTTCCATACCATTTATTAATTTAGGATAATTTTGTAAAACAACCCACAATTTTGTATTAGAAATAGTGTCAATTTATTTCTCCAAAAATTTTAAATTACTTTTTCTCAATAAATATTTACTTTAATTTTTGTGGAATCCTTAACATGTTTCCTTAAAAATAATTGGTAAAAATTTACTTTTGCTTGTTTCCATCACATATCCAAGCGTGCCATATATTCTCTTTTTTTTTATTTTTTTTTTATCTAATTCTCCTTAGTTTTATTTCTCAAAATTGTTTATCCCTCCTTTCATTTTTAACTAGTTGTGATTTTATGACATTTTACAAATATCAAAACAACCAATAAAATTTTATTACTTTAATTTGATATACAATAAAAACTTTTTTATAGAATCATTTTCATTATTTCAAACAAATAAATAAAAACAATGATTTTTATCAATACGATAATAAAAAAGATACAAAGGGAAAATCATATCTTGAGTACTATATAATGAACTTGATGTTTGTTATTCATATTGCAAGAACAAAAGATAATAGAGTTCTAAGATAAAATCTTCACAAAAAAATGGCAAAACACATTTCTCAGTACTGTATCTTGGCAATTTTATGCATTGCTTTGGTTCTAGCTTCAGGTAAGAAACATATGAACTTTGAACCTTAAGTTCTATTTCTTTTTCTTGCACTTCGGTTTTTGTAAAAAAAATTAGGAAAATATTTTCTTAATTAGTTCAATTGTTTATTATATTTGATCCGAAAAAATTGATATAATCTTGTACATTGTTGTAATGTAGTTAACATTATATAAATATAAATGCATAGCTTAATTCTTCAAAAAAATAAAAAATAGCTTAAATATGCGTTTTGAATATGTGAATTTTATTTTTGTGGCAGGACCAACACCAGGTTTGAGTAGCTGCTATGTTCCTACGCTTTGTGATACCTTTGCTAATTGCGACGCAATGTGCCGCAAAGCTGGGTTTCCCAGAGGAATGTGTACTGAAATTGAGTTAATATTAACTTGTTGCTGTATGTAATGAAATAAATTACATTATAATAAATATTTATATATATTTTACTAAAGACGGTATCAACTAAATAAGAAACATCTTCCTCCAAATCTTTTATTTATATCAAGTATGTATACATTGTGATTCTTGGCAGAAGAATAAATGGAGAACTTGAAAGTAGTGTGGCCAAGCTCAATATGAAATAAAGAAAGAGGATAGACTTGTGCAACTTTACTATATATGTAAGACATGTGTATGTGTAAACCAGATCAGTTCATAAGCAATG
>Ga0315914_1005016_pt1 | contig 19511 bp, 9 predicted proteins | sample MpolenodulesMG_FD_203920 | JGI IMG/M metagenome (GOLD analysis project Ga0315914, IMG submission 203920) | Medicago polymorpha root nodule microbial communities from Los Angeles, California, United States - elongated nodules | ecosystem: Host-associated > Plants > Roots > Nodule | place: USA... | reverse complement strand
ACCTAAGCATTCTCACTAATTCAAGTCCACACACAGCTCTCTTGCATGAAGGGGCGAGTATAAAACTCACGAATGTGTGCGTGTGTGTGCCCGCACCTGTCAGGTAGTAATGTGTACTTTACCTGGAAGCGCCTGTCACAGCCTTGCTTAGCCCTTCCTCCAAGCTTCCACTTCAACTATAAAATTTCTGCAACACGGGGATAAAGAACAATGAATTTTCGATTCAAAACACGATCCTATTCATCAAAAGATTAACTCAAAAGGATCACTCAACTAATTTGACATGAATCAATTAAATTTTAAGACAGAGGATCTCAATAAAAAGGTTATGCTAGTAGCAACTCAGCTAATTTGACATGATTCAATTATGCCGGAACACAACTCTAAGCTCTACACATCAACATGTGTGAAGTAACCGTAAATATAGTGCATATTTTATAAGTGTATAAAGCAGATGAAGGATAGCCCAGTAGTTAAAGGTAAAGAGAGACCAAGGAAAACTATACTACAGAGATGACATTAGGACCATAGAAAGCTAAACATTTAACATAGTAATTTGGCCATTCTTTGATCATAGAAAGCTACTGGGAATTAATAGGAATCATTTTTTTCTCATTGAACTAAGTCAAAAAATGTTGCACAATTTTAGTTCAAAGGAATGTCTCTCTATGAAGCAAACTAATTTCCGCAGAACAGAAGTATACCCCAGTCTTCAGGACTTGACAATGAACAATTTGCGAGCTTTCCCGGAAGTGATAAAGATCAAAATACACAGGTTTTATAATGAATCTACGATCAAAAGTTTAAAATGGATCATCAATTTACTAGCAAGTTGAATAACAGGGTATATAATAATAGAGAAATACAATACACAAGAAGAAAGATATTATGCCAAAACACATACCGGCTCGATATAATGGAAGCCTTGACAGAGCTACTTAACTCCATGAATTGCACCAGCTTTCAGACACAGAACCTTCTGATCTTTGCCCTCATTTCCTCATACAACTTCTGAGCTACATACTCTGGACAAACCCTTTGCCCTCATTTCCTCACACAACTTCTCAGCCTGATCTCTTTTGTTTAACTTTATATATAAATTAATCAAACAAGTATAAATAACTACATTTGGTGTAAAGCGGCCTTCCCGCTTCATTTCATCAAATAACACCTCTGCCCTATTCATTTCTCCAGTATTACAAAAGGCAGCAATTAGCATTGTATACAAGATCTGATCTGGATATACACCTCTTTCTTTCATTTCCTCATACAACTTATGAGCCTCATCGTTCTTGTTTAACTTCAAATATACATTAATGAAACAAGTATAAGTAACTACATTTGGTGAACAGCCTTCTTGCAACATTTCATTTTCTAACGCCCGTGCCTTAGTCATTTCTCCAGTATTACAAAAACCAGCAACTAGACTTGTATACGCTATCTGATCTGGATATACAGCCCTTTTTTTCATTACCTTAAATAATTTATATGCCGTAGGCATTTCGCAATTACGGATGAATAGGTTAATAAGAATTGTATACGTTTTGACATTGAATGTGATTCCTACTTTTGTCATTTTTGTGAATAACATCCAAGCCTTTTCAAAGTTCGACTTTTTGGCAAAGCATGATATAAGAGTACTATAATTAACAACTCCAGGAAGTACATTACTCTTCAGCATTACTGGCAAAAGCTGCAGTGCCTTTTCTGGAACACTTTCTCTGCAAATCCTGTGGATGAATTCATTATATGAATATGGGTTGATGTAAACTCCATTTTCTTGAAATTTCTCCGACAATGCGAAGGCTTTATTGAAATCGCGCTTCCTGCAGTAAATACTAAGAATGTGATTGCAAGCGATTGTATCTGGCCACATGCCATGTTTTTGCATGACCCAAAAATTTTTCAATGCGTTAGCGAATTGTTTCGATTTGTAGAACCCCTTAATTAAACTGCAATAATTAAAAGCAGAAGGAGAAAAATTATTGCTAGTCATCTCTTCCCAAAACTTTATGGCTGAATCCATATCACCTTTCCTGCAAAATCCATCAATTAAAATGCTATAACTATAAACATCGGGCACTATTCCAGAGTTCTTCATTTCTGTAAAAACTTCTGAAGCTTTATCTACTCTACCTTCCCTGCAAAATCCATCGATTAAAATGCTATAACTATAAACATTGGCCAATATTCCAGAGTTCCTCATTTCTTTAAAAACTTCTGAAGCTTTGTCTACTCTACCTTTCCTGCAAAATCCATCGATTAAAATGCTATAACTATAAACATCGGGCAATATTCCAGAGTTCTTCATTTCTTTAAAAACTTCTGAAGCTTCATCCACTATACCTCTTTGACACAATCCATATATGACAGCATTAAAACAATGGTTATTGAGAGGCTGGTTTTTACGGCACAAGTTTTGAATTAACCTCCGCGCAACCCCAAGTGACGCAACCCCAAGTGAACCAACTTTACAAAGTCCCTTAATATAAGTACTATACGTAACAACATTCGGGGTTTCTCCACTCCTAAAAATCCTCCCTAAAATCTCAGACGCACGACTAATATCAACACTACACCCAACACCTCTACAAAAAAAATTCATCATGATTGTATATGTATGAATATTCGGCCTCGGACCAAACTTTATCAAAACCTCAAACAAAAATCTCACATCATCCACTCTATTATCATCAACCGAACACTTCAACAAGAAATTACACGACATTATATTCGGCTCAATCCCAGCATCCTTAGCACGAACAAAAACATTAAAAGCATGTTCAAGCATAGAATTCGAAGCAAAAACTTTGATAAGCATATCAAACACAACATTAGACTTTTCCACATCAAGCAGAAGTGAAACCAATTCACCCGCGTCGCGATTCTCTTCCTTATAAAATGTAACAATATCTCTAAGCAAAATAAAAACTTCCCAAGACATACCAGCTAAAGCATAAGTGTGAATGATGATACTAAAGGAATTGATTGAGTTTTCAAAACCATGAATTTGAACACAACCCTTGAATTTAATTTCTCTTGCAACACCCCAATTTAAGGTTTTGAAGACTTTGGAAACTAAACGAGGGAGTTGTGTGGTGGTTTTGGGAAGTGGGGTGTTGAAAAATGGAGTTTCAGGTTGTAACATTAATGCAGAAGAAGATGGTGAATAGAACCTGAAGAAAGTTGTTTGGTGGAAGTGAAGTCTTCTGCGGAGTAAGCATTTCACCGCCATTAACGTTTACAGGTTAATCATAGAGATAGAGAGAGAGTTGAAGAAGAAAGTTTCTGTTTTCCGGCGGCGTTGCGGCTGTTGTGTTCTTCTTGAAACATAGTACTTTGTTTTTGTGTGATTTTTTCTGTTTCAATTTCAATTTTATTATCTTTTACTTTTTCTCTCTCATTGTTAATGGATTTTTAGAGGGAGTTTTTCTTTGACACAACCTCAAATCTTTAATTTTTTTAAATTGAGAAATCAAAACTTTAAATTTTTTTTTACACAATAAAACTTTAATTTTTTGAAAATAGAGAAATGACAAGTGTATTTACGTTATAAATATTAATATATGTATATGAAAGACTTTTTTTTATTAATTTATTGTGATTCGAAAGATAAGTCCATGCAATTGCGGTGTAGAGAATATACACTTAACAAACAAAAAATACATATTTTGTAGTAACAACACAATGCACTAATTTCTTAAAAAAAAAAAAACACACAATGTACTATTTTTTTTGTTGAAAGTCCAAATATATTTTAAAATCTTGACAAATATTATAATTATGTGAAATACTAGCAACAATATCATTTTAACACTCACTCAATATATGTGTCTCCCACCACTTATGCGGATCCCATTTTTAAAGTGTGATATTCACATTAATTTCACTTAATAAAAGAGTGATTTTTCTTGGTGGTGGTCGGGATTTGAACCCCAAACCTTACATGTATTATGATTGTCCATACCAACTGAGTTAAACTCACGAGGAAAAAAAAAAACTGTTTTAAGCACTCCTCTTATATTATATATTACTGAAGTACTGTACAGTTATTTTTATAAATTTAATGTTTTGATGTATGGTTACACAGAAGGTTTATATAAAATTCTCAAAACCGTGAGTTTTTTTTTATATTAAATTCATGAAAATAATCTAGCAAGTGTTACATACTTACATTGTGTATTCTCTGTTACTCAGAAACACGGCCTCTGAATCACCTTAACTTTTTATTAGTAGCTCTTTACCATTAACAACCAGTCTTACAAACATTATTGAAAACATGACTGTCACACAACCAAATGTTTTTTGATGATTTAGTATTTAGGCTCCGTTTGGTTTGAGCTTATTTTGAGCTTATGAAAAATAGCTTATGTAAATAAATAAGCTTTTATTTTAATTTATAAACTCTTACTAACGAAAATTGTATCTTCATAAACGGGTTTTTCATAAACTATCTTAAAAACTTATAAATAATACATAAAAACTTATTTATTTGCATAAGTTATTTTATATAAGCTTTAAAATAAGCTAATCTAAACGGGCCCTTAGTGTGCCTAGCATTGGATGCTTCTAGCATTACATTTTTACTGATCTCGTGCTGGTTTACAACAGCAACAAATAACATTATGATACTTTGGGTGAAGAATGATCTCAACAATACACAACACATACAGGTACACATTTAATCCGATCGGAGTTCTAAAATTAGAACCTCGTTGACGGGTGAAGATCCTCTCCATTTTAACTTCTCTCAATTTCTTCTATTACTAAAATTTTGATGTATAATATGCAATTAATGTCTTCAATTCTTGAAATACGTGCATTTATATTATATATTTACTTCAAAACTATAGTAATTGACATTTCCATTTTCTTAAGGAAATGGAGAGGATCTTCACCCCTCGTTGACTCTCTTCCTTTTTGAAAATTTGATAATAATCGCAACACATCCTATTTATATTTATTTTAGGGTTAATAGGCTTTACCTCTCTGTAATATATGACACTTTTGGTTTTACTCTCTATAAAAAAAAAAAATTGGATTTGGTTCTTGTAAATTTTTTTTGTTTTAGAATACCCCCTAGGCCAGCTGACTGTGCATTTTCGCTGAGGTGGTGGCACGCTGATTGTATAATTTTTTTATGGGGTACAGTGGCATTTGTAATTTTTTTAAAATAAAAATAAAATAATTCATAAAAAATTTAAAAAAACAAACAAATTCTGGAAAAATAATAAAAATGAAAAATATTCTGAAAAAATGATTAAAAAAACGAAAATAAATCTGGAAAAATTAATAAAAATGAAAACGAATTTGGAAAAATTAATAAAAATGAAAAAAATTCACATTTTTTTTTTCGAATGTAAGAAGTTTTATTTTATAAAAAAAGAAAATTTCAGGAAATTAACAATTATATTTATACAAAAAATATAAATATTTTCGAATAAAATAAAATTATGGAAATTAATTTTCAAAATCAAAATAATTAGATAATATTATATTTTTGAATTTTTTTATAATTTTAATTTAATTGATTTTTTTTATATTAATTTTTTCCAGAATTTTTTTCATTTTTAAAAATTTTTCCAGATTTTTTTTTATAATTTTTTCATTTTTATTAATATTTCTAGAATTTTTTTTCACTTTTTTATTAATTTTAAAATTTTTCTAGAATTTTTTTATTTTTTAAGAATTTTTTTATTTTAAAAAAATCACAAATGCCACGTGTACCCTGTAAAAAAATAAAATTAATTATACAGTCAGCGTGCCACATCATCAGAAAAAGGTGACTCAGCGTGCCACCTCAGCGAAAATGCACAGTCAGCTGGCCTAGGGGGTATTCTAAAACAAAATTTTTTTACAAGGACCAAATCCAATTTTTTTTTTACAAGGGGCAAAACCAAAAGTGTCCTATATTCCAGCGGGGTAAAAGTCCCTTTATTTTATTACAAAATTCATTGGAAATGAAATAATTTAATGAAACTGTTACATTTCACAATGCCATAGAAAAAATGGTCCATGGCATTGTGCTTATGCTATCCTTCAGTGTGCTGTTTGCAACCTTTTGGTCCATAATGTTTAGACCCGCGCCTCACAGTCTTGTTGCATAAGTAGCAGTAATGGCTTTGGCATGCCCAACATAACATGTGATTATTGTTTCCAATCTGTTGATGAATTCAAAATGGTAATAGAGAAAGTTCTTAGTGATGATGAAGACAAAGAAAACAAAACTTTGCTTCAATCAATAGATAAGTTTGAGACAGGTTTTAGAGTTCCGCTTGAGAAAATCATGATCATTATGGATATTTTAATTGTTCAGCATGGAAAGTGCCTAATGGAAATGTATCTAAGGTTTGTCAAATTAAAAACATTCATCACGCAGTTCTTTTCTAAACTGCACTTATCTTCCCCACTTTCTAACAGAGTTGGTTAGTTTTTAGGGAATCATAGGTTCAACGTTTTCCTAATCATTAAATAAAAAGATATGCCTTTGAGTTGCAAAAGCACATTAAAAATGAAGAGAAAAATGTTTTTGAGATTTCTCAAGTAAATAGCTGATACACAGTGTAAATGTTGGCAACAATATATTGAATTATAATGCACGAGCGTGCCTTTCTGGTTTTGCACTGTACTAAGTCAGGTATTCCAAAATATGCAAATACATCAGAAAAAGAGTTTAATTTGTATACTATGACAAAATAGTTTTTACACAGACCAATCAGATTTCACTGTTTGGTAATTTCACTGTTTAGAGCATAAAACATAATTTCATGTCATATTTCTTTTTTAGGAAACAAACAGAAAACTTTACATACCTTTACATTAAATTGGCGACAACTAGGACAATCTGAGCCACCAAGGTGAAAGAGTTCAGCATGTATTTGTTGTACTTCCTGGCGAGGATTTATTCGTGCTTGCCAATTGTCAACCATTTCTCGTGGGAACAATTCACACGACCCCCCTTCCCTTAAATGACAAAAACAGGTTTCTTAAAATTGGAATGTTTGGCATATGAAAACCATGCAAAAGAATTTCTAAAGCCATACCTGTAATGTCCATATGGATTTGATGAGTCAAGTGCTTTGTTGCAGAGGTAACAGAAGAACTTTCCACAATTACCGCACTTCATTTTGTTACAACCTTCAGTTCGAGAAATCGCCATATCACAAAAAGGGCACAACTTGGAATCACGGTGAATTGCTTTGATACTGAGCATTTCATTGATCTTTGCAAGTTCAATTTGCCTTTGATTCACCTTTAAACGAGATGAATTTTGACGATCCTATGACAAGGACGAAATCCAGAAAAATTGAAGCCTTTTTCAGGTTAAAAAAATTACAGGAAAAACACATGCCAAAGTACATGTCTCTGTGGACATCATGGACTACAGCATCTAGAAACTACGACACAGTGCATGCCAGCATTCAAATAATCGCCTCGTATAATTACAGTTAATGAGGAAATCCCACAGGTACAACTAGTGGATCATCCTAAATTCTAATTAGAACAAGATCCAAACAGTTATGTTGTTGATGTAAGGAAAACTAGAAAACTCTATCATTTAGTTCATAATTGGATATTATTCAACCACAAAAATTTCCGAAGTTTTTGGTCAAAATTAATATACGAGGAAAAACATAGAACTCTTATCAAATCTACAATAACTAAGTATAAATGTGTGTTTGGATTCCCATTTGGAATGCCAAAAGCTATAGTTTGGGAAAAAGCTTTTGGACAAACTATGGTTTGGATATTTTCAAAGGGAGATTCAAACATGATTGGCATAGCTGGCAAAGATTAAGTTAAGAGTGGTGTTATCAGTAGCGGATTGCGGAAAATTGAGGAACACCAAAAATCCTCTATGTCATATAGCAGATAGTGTTGCGAGTGAATAGCAAAGTCACATGGCGGTTGAAATAAGTCAATTATTATATATAAAAAAAATGACATCCTACATACAAATAAAAAGGGAATGGAGACAGAGTGTAGCTTACATATTGCAAGGTTTACATATTACAGCAAATAGGAGTAAATAAGTAATACTCATTGATTCTTCAGTTTTTCTTTTATAAAAAAAGGCCATATTTGGCACACATGCAGATTCTTCAAATTTATCATTTCTAAAGCCCCTAAAAACTGGAGTAGCGGACACTATTGCCCTAATAGCAAAAGTAGGTAGTGTCGCAGTTTTGATAGTGAGTTAATCAAAATGTGTTATGGTATAGCGCCACCATTTGACATCACTGGTTAAGTGTATTCTTTACGATTCTTATGAATAAAGCTTGAGCTGATAATTAAGATATTGAAACTCAAACATCAAATAAAATGAAGCAGCTCCTATGGATTTCTGGACATATATATCATACCTGAAGAAGCTGAAGCTTCATTTCAAGGGTCATGCATGCAATGCCAACATGGCGGCGTTCCCTGCAAAGGGTACAAAAGCTAAAAAAGCATTTTGGGCACTGAGCATGTTGGTCTTCCTCCTCTATACAGGGCGTTTCACATCTCGGGCAATAAGCAACATCAGACATTGATGCAAGTGTTTTCTCTAACATCATAGATTCCCAACGTTCGTATTCCTCATCGCCAAGAAAGTGTTTTAAAAGTCCTGGTGGAATCATCTCCTTGCATTTTGCATCAAGACATTGAAGATTACTAACGTTTCCTTCCTTTACATGTATCTGTGTAAAGGTCTGTAAGCATTTGCGGCAAAAAAAATGTTTGCATGGTAACCGGACGAATTCGGTACCTGTTGGATGACAAAGAAAATTATTAAATAAAAAAAATTGGTGGATAAAGTGGAAGACATAAAAACCATGGTCAAAGTTAATTTGATTTGAGCAAGCACTGGAAAAAGCATCAATTACGAATATTAAGTCAAGCATAGTGGGAATATTAAGTCAAGCATATATTGAAAATAACCTGGATATTCACTATAGCAAACACAACATTCATGCAATTCTTTAAGGAAGTTTTGATGGAGTCTCTCATTGTTGTAGCTTTGTAAAAAAGGAATATCAGCATCAATGCATCCAATTCCCGAAACCACACGTGCATCCGCAACACGATTCACACCATAAGGACCTAATCTAATCTCCTCATCAAATCCCAAATGAGAAAGAGAAGAATTTTGTAACCATTCTACCCAACTGTAAATCACTTCCTGCCCTTGTTGTTCTGTCCATATTGAATCCAACTTGGAACATAAACTTAAAATCTTCGCAGATTCCAGCCACTTAACAGAGATTGTAAATATAGGCGGTTGGTGACTCGGATACGACTTAGGTAATAAACATGTCAAAACAATCGGTGGAAGATATTGAACTTTGAAAGAGTATAAGAAGTCGTCTGAAATGTTGCTTAATGTCTCAAGTTCATTAACAGAGTTAACCTTCGCAGTAATGCCTATTTCACCCAAAACATCAATGTTTATGTGTATCTGAGGAAAGGACGCAAAAAAAAGAGTCATGAATAGGTTTCAGATAAATTTCTTGTAATTAAAAACAAAGATAAGTTTGCCAAAACTATGTTATTGGCATAGATCAATACCTGAAAACAACGCAGGCCTTTCCATGTATCAAGGCTGAAAACGTTTTCTCCATAAATTGATTCCACCACAAGTAACTGCAAAACATAAAATATTATTCAGTTAATGCAGTCGTCACCACGAGTGCAATGGTATTTTTCAGCATCCTAATAAATTTCAAAATGTCACGTCCATCTATCTCTATTACTAATCAGAAAATTGTGTTTTGCTCCACCACATATGTTGTTATGGCTCTTATTTGTGAAAAGCGGACAGACGCTAGAGCGCAGTGGAGCAGAGTGGTATGGTACATGGTTTAATGATGTAATATCTACTGTTTAAATATGAGTTGTAAATGTAATCATAAACTTTGAAATAACAGAAAACCTAACTGCTCTGTTCTCAGGACACCGGAGACATAATTACGTTGTAGAACCTCGTGAATAAACCATTGTTGTTGCTATTTGCGTATATTTTTTACTCTATTTAGATTTCTGTTGCGAGTTACAACATGTCACCACCTTCTTAGTTTAATTAACACGTGAAACTGTCTCCTAGCACAAAGTTGCGCCAGTTTTAAAAATAACTATAATATACTACAAGAAACCATAGGTTGTGCTTCTAGTGGAGGAAGAAAACAATACAGATATACTCATTGACTGCCATTTTTCCAACACCTATACATACACCAATACATAATAAAATTTACCAAAGTTAGGCAATAAAATGCACATTTCAAAACCAAAAACAGTAAAGGCATCAATCACATTATTTTCTCCTGCAACACATATTCTTCTTTTAAGCCATTCAGCATAAACAAACAAAGTAGTAATGCAATCGCCATTGAACCAACCATCTTAAGAAACATTCAAGACATTATTATTCATAAAAAAACATGACAGTCGCCATTTGTTCCTTTAGAAAAATTATTTTAACCTCCATCACGTTTCTCCTTATGCAAAAGCAGCATCATATATAAAACGCCGCAATCAATCTTGAACCCTGAAACAAGCTAACTGTTTACTACACCAATGATCCATTGTGTAGTCAAAACATTTACCTCTGTTTTTAACTATCTCCAAACTAAAACTTTCCACCTCCTCTCAACGAAATACTGCCTTCCTTTGGTTGAAAACACTCCTTGTATTCCCAACTAAGCAAGAATAGCTAGTATCCCACACTTAGGAAAATAATTGATAATCAAGAAACAAATGTCACTTAGAGGTTCAAATTGAAGACGAGTCTCGTCACAAGTGTGTGATGTATCAGTGTCTACCGGCACGACAATGACACTTATAATTGTATGAGTTTAATGAATATGGATAACTGACCATGTAAAATTATTTTTAAACCACCACCTAACAAGAATCCATCATATTGCAATGTAAAACTATATTGTAACAGCTTTTTAGCAATAACAGACAAATACACAACTCTTAGTGGATTTCCGTGTAAAACTAGTTTACATTAACAATGCATGTTCCCTCTTCTCTAGTTATATTCAATTACTTCTCTTTTCGTAAACTATCAGCGATGTCTGTTAGTCCTGCGAATAGTTTATTGTGAGACTGTTCGAAAAAAACTTATGATAACAGTTTATGGCATTCTTCTTATCAGTTTATTTTTATAAATTCTTAAAGATAGCCTATTAAAACAGCTTATAGCTTATACATAAGCACTTATGATGATTTATCGAAACACGGTCTTAATTTTGGTGCCTGGTAGGTTGCAAAACATGTTAATACTACTACTAACATCAAAGGTAAAGTAAATCATATTGAGTATTGAGCAATAATCCAATTAGATTGATAATTACCTCGTCTTGTTGCAATTGATCATTGATTGTGATCTCTTCCTCGGATAATTCAATTTGTTGAATATCAGTAAGCAACTTATCAAGATTATTAGTATTATCCATACCATTATCATAATCATCTTCTTCCTTGGTCTTGCTTGAACTGGCCACGTCATCAACGGTGTTGTTGTTGACAATAACATCCTCAGAGGAAACTGGCTCTACAACCGCCACAGAGTTAGGTGAAGAAACAATAAGTTCGGATTTGTTAACGTAGCGAAGTTTCGATTTGGTACGATGTTGTTGTTGTGATTTGTTGCGGTGATATCTCCCATTCATGTTTGATGGAATTGAATTCAGCTCCTCCTCAATTTTAAGTTTCCGCCGCTAATGATGTTTCAGACATATTTATGCGCACAAAATCTAAAACAAAATCCTTCACTTTGACTATTCCACATTAATCACATGCTTTTTTCAAGGGTTTGTAAGGAAAATGTTAACTTTTCCTTTTCCTTCGTGCACAAGATATAAAATTAAACATAAAAATTTAATCTTAAAAGTTGTATGTTGATAATCTTAAAAGCTTAAATAATAACTATTTAGATGATAACTTCTTATGAAAGTTTGTGTAATCTATATATTATAAATCAAAAACTTTACAATTTTTAAAGAATGACTTAATTTAAAATATTTAAAAAGTGTTCGAGGACACTCATCAGCAAAACACATAAGTAAATAATTGTTCTTTAAAACAAAGTAAGTAAGGTTAAAATATTCAAAATTTTGCTTTTAACTCTTTCAAAAACATTGCAATTTTTAATGAAATTTTTCGTCAACACTTTAAGCTCTTGCAAAAAAATTCACCAGCATTTTTAGGCTTTGTGAAAAAAGAAAAAAAAAAGCATTTTTTTTCTCTAAAATTCGAAAGAAAAATGTCCCAGTGACTAAAAATTGTGAATTTATTATATAAACATCAAAAACAAAATTATAGATACTTATAAAGATCAATTATTTAATTATTCCTTTTTTAAATATGGACGCTTTTTTTAAGAAGGATTGTGTATAGTCACATGAACTTAACTAGTTGGTATGGACATTACATTGTATATACAAAAGTTGTAGTTTGAATACTGAATTCTCCATCTATTGATCTTAAGAAATGAATTTCTAGTCACCATACTACTTGACGAAAAAAAAAATTAAAAATATAAGAGAACATGAAATCTATTATTTATTATATGAAAAGTCATAGTTGCAAGAAAAACCTCTCTCTAAACATGCTCTGCCTTATCTCTACAACCAAAACCAAACCGACATGTTCTCTTATCCTGCTCCTCACATCCAAACATAAACCTCCACCATGTAACCTCCACTAGGGGTGGTGCGATGAACTTCAACCTCTGCACCACCGTCGTCCCTCCTCCGGTCCGGCTCTCCTTCTTTCCAAATCGCCTTTTCTGCTGCAGATTCGTGCTCGCAGTTCTCTTTCCAACGTGTTTTGTCGTAGATCGCGCTTTTGGTTCTGTTGTTGATCGTGGTTGTTTCGGTTCAGGTCTGCTGTGTTGGTGGAGGCGGTGGCGTCACCAGTGCTGCTTTGGAGCTCCGGTTTCCGTGCTCTGGTGTTTTTTCCAATTTGTTTGTATTTTTGTTTGTTTTTAGGTGCTGTGACCCGAATTATGTTGGTTTTGGTGCTCGATCATGGCTGTTTCGTTTCCGGCGGTTACGGGTGTGTTGCATCTCTTTCATCCACGATTAACCCTCTTTCAACGCTCTCTTGGCGTTCGTTGTTTTATGGATCGTGGTGGTTGTGGTTGTTCATGTCGGTGGTTGTGGTGGAGCTGCGGTGGCCGAGTAACTTCGTGTGTTTTATTTGTTCTTGTTTAGCAGAGGTTGGAGATGTTGCGGATCTGTACCTTTTTGCAGTGGTTGAGTTTCATAAACCCGAAAGGTTTTTGTTTGTTTTTAGGTGCTGTGATCCGGTTTATGTTGGTTTTGGTGCTCGATCATAGTTGTTTCGTTTTCGGTGGTTGCGGGTGTGTTGCATCTCTTTCATCCACGATTAACCCTCCTTCAACGCTCTCCCGGATCGTTCATTGTCGTATGGATGTGGTGGTTGTGGTTGTTTATGCCGGTGGTTGTTGTGGGGCTGCGGTGGCCGAGTAGCTTCGTGCGTTTGGTTTGTGTTTTATTGGTTCTTGTTTAGCAGAGGTTAGGGATGGCTGCGGATCTGTACCTTTTTGCAGTGGTTGAGTTTCATAAACCCGAAAGGGTCTGGTTCGTTTAACCCGAAAGGGTATGGTTCGATTAACCCGAAAGAGTCTGGTTTCTGACGTATTGAACTCATCCCTCGATCTGAGTTCTTATGCGTTGTTTGCTCGAAAGAGCATTTTATGCCTGCTGTTGATTCAGGGGGTTGTTGGCACTTGGATTGGTTACTGTGTTGATGGTCAATCCATTCGCCAATTTAAACTCTAATTATTCTATGCGGATGTCCACTTTTCACGCTTTTTTTTTAACCTGGTTTCGCGTCCGTACGCGGGTTCGCTGGGGTGCGCCAGTGATTAGTATATTTTTGTTAGGATAAATTAGAGTAGTTCCACTTGGACATATTTATCACGATGTACTCTCATTTTGGTTATCCTGGGTCAGGTTCAATGCCCCCAATCTTCTTCTCTGTTTGTTTTTAGGGTTAAATATGTTTTTGGTCCCTATAAATATACAAACTTTTCATTTTAGTCCATCTAAAATTTTCTTTCAACTTTTAGTCCATAAAAAAATTTCATATTCACTTTTGGTCCCTCATTTAAAGTAAACTCATATGTAGACTTCATATTTTTGAATAAAATTTCGCAGAAAAATTCATAATATTATAAGAATCTCTCCCAAAAAAAATAGAATTTTTGAACAAAACATGAATTTAATATGAATTTTTATATTTTTGGCGGTTAAAAATTCGTAATTAATTTATGTTTTGTTAAAAAATTGTAATTTTTTCGGGGAATTTTTTGACAATATTGTACACATTTCTACACAATTTTATTAAAAAAAATACAAAATTTAACTTAAAAATAGGGACCAAAAGTAGTGATTGAAAATTTTATAAGGACTAAAAGTTGAAGAAATTTTTTAGAGGGACTAAAACGAAAAGTTGGTATATTTATAGGGACCAAAAACATAATTAACCCTTGTTTTTATTTATAATATCTTCTATTTGGCTTAAAAAAATATTATTTATTATATATTTTTTAATTGAATATGTATTTTCTCCTTATAAATTTTCAAACTTTTGTTCTAATACCTCTAAATTTTCCCTTGGACCTTTGGTTCCCAAAATTTTGGTATCACCATTTTTTACCCCATTTTTAAGTCAATTAATGTGTATTATTTAGAGTTTTATTTTATTTTTTGCAATCATATTCAATACATTATAAAATTTTCTTTTGTAATTTTTTTTTTAAAAAGAGATCAATTTAATATAAATTTTTATGTTTTCGTTTAAAAATTGATATTTAATTAATGTTTCTCTAAAAGTTATAATTTTTTTAAATGATTTGTATAATATTATAGACATTCTTGTAAATGTGGTAGGAAAATTTTAGGAGATTAAAATAAAAATAAAAATATTTTTTAGAAATCACAATATATTTGTCCCATAAGTCTTAATTCAACTTACAAAAGTGTAAAAATTGTCACTAGACGTCATGATCATGGTTTGAACCTGACACCTCTATCTATTTTGTGTGTGTGAATTTAAAAAGACTTTATCATTTCGTCTATCTACCAAATATAAAGAAATCACAGTATATCTATATTTTTTTATTTTATTAATGAGAACTAATTTTCTTTCACAAAGGCACAATATTTTTCCCGAAAACTGGTGGATCCATACGAAAAAACGCCCCGCCGTCTAGGCTTAACGAAAACTGGTGGTTCCACACGAAAAATCGTCGCACATTGCTTCCACCAACTAGTCTACATTGCTGCTGCTACCGATAATATGAGTCTTCAAAAAGCTCTATCGTTGGAAAACTCTCTGGCTTCTGAGGTACTGTTTTGCAAACTTGCCTCTACACTCTACAAGTACCTTTTATCTAATGAGATGTTTTTTCCCTCATGTTATCATTATTGTTGTTTATAGAGTGTTGGGGTGGGGGGTGCAATATTAGATTGCATAGTTGGTTACCTGGTTTGTTGCAATATATGTGTTACAGGATTGGTATGTGTGAGGGACTAGAGCAATATAAGTTGAACATTTTATGTCTTAGATTGCTTTCACCAAGAAACTCTTTATGTTAGACGTGACTGACGATTGTATACGCAGCTATTTATGATTCACGAATTGATGCTTGAATAACTAAATTTAAGGGACTGCTCCCTGATCCCATGTAGGTTCTTGCTTGCTTAAGTGTATTTAGGAATCTGTCTATTTGTGACGAGCATTTTGTAGTCATTCAATTGGCTGATATCAACCATGTTTGAAATTATAATCAAATAATAAATCTTCATGAAAGTCGGTGTTTTCGGTATGGTACCAGTAGTTTATATTTCTGCCTGGTTTGCAAATCGTGCAACTTGTCAAATTTCAAATCTTGAAGCTTTTCTACTTGCAGACTGGGAGATTGGAAATATAGTGTATATTTCAATGAAATTTTAGATCCTGTTTACTTTCTGAAATTATTTTTAGTTTTCATTTTCCAAAATTTATGTTTGTTTCAAATTACGAATAAGGAGATTGAAGACTCGTGTAATGAAAATTTGTGATAGAGAGAATATGAAAGGCAAGTTAAGAAGATTGCACTTTCAGAAGCTATAAAACCAATGTTTTGGCATTTTGAAAATTTCTGAAATTTTCGTGCTTGTAAACACTGGCTAACAGATTCTGATCAGAAATAGATTTTAAACTGGAACAAACGTTGCCGAGACTGCACAGTTGATGAAGATTTATCGTAGTAGGGAAGTTGGTCAATCATATATAACCTCAGTTTGGACAACTTTAATTGCAATGGTGCATGCACTATGGCTGATGATTAAAATTAGACCTGAAGTGGTACCACCATGTCTATCCTTATTTGGTTACATCATTAATTGATGTTTTGCTAATATCCTTTGCAATGGACCTGGAACTTGCATTCCCCTATGTGTTATTGCATTTATATTTAAGGTTCCTTTTCCCTTCATCCCACTGTTATCTTTTACATAATTCCATTTATCCAATTCTTTTGATTACTAGTGATGTGAAATGTGTTTTACTTTTGCATAGGTACTAGGAATCAAATGGTCATCGATTTTCTATGTTGAGAGTATTGCAAGAGTGAGAAGGCTCTCATTGAGTGGCTTGCTCCTATACAAGTTGTGGATGGCTGATCAACTTTTTGTTCAATGGCCGCAGTTGCAACAACAGTATCCCCGAGCTACCTATGTTGGTAGACTCATGTAATCGATCGATTCCTTTGAAATCAGTTAAGATAAGTTTGTATTCTCAAATCAGAATACTTAAAAGTTTTGGTTATGATATTGCTATAAAGCAAGCTATTCAGTGCTTTGTTTTATTCGATAAGTTCATGTAAGTGAACTTTTTTTTTAGTTGTTTTTCATTTTCAATTTTATTATCCTTCTACTTTCTGTTACTTGTAAACACAAACTCTCAACATATACAAGATAAAAGTAACATTTTACTTCATGGCAAACAAATGACTGATTGAGTTGAGTTCCATGTTTGACCCCCCAAACCTCTCCAGCTTTTGTCCATGGTTGCACTAATTCCTGCTTTTTGTGGTGTTGTCCTGTGCTTTGATGTTATGTTATATGAATGTTGTTCGTTGCCTTTCAAGAAGATAAAGGAAGATGTCATTGAGCTTATTCAAATAGTGTAGAACCGTATACTAAGTGTTTGTGAGGTGAAAGCTTTTCTTGCTAGCATTTACTCCCTCCATTCCATAGGTGTCACTTGCAAATGAAAAAAAGTCTCAAAACTATTGTTTAATATTTTCATTGCATTATTGTATACTAATGAGATCATCTACTTAATACTATTTATAATAGTATTAAGTAGATGATGTTATTAGTATAAAATGTTGCAATGAAAATATAAAACTAATGTTTCCCAAATCGAGTGTTAACTCTTCGAATTTACATTTTTAGGTACCAAAATCGTGTTAACTCGGAGGTAAACTCGGTTTCTAGTAAAATCGGAAGGTTTGACGAGTTTGACCGAGTTAACACTCGGTAAACTCGACCGAGTTTAACGAGTTTTACGAGTTTACATCTAACAAAAAAAATCGATCCTTTTTTCGGGGCAATTTTTTTCAAAACCCAATTCCTTTTCTACAAGCCCAAAGACTGAAACGTTTACTGAATAGTTATCTTTAAAGTAACACGTTGTTCATGAGATGAAACGTTTCTTTTTCTTTCTTCTCTAAGTTCTCAAACCATGAACAGGGGAGCACGTACTAGTTAGGGTTGCGATTCCGACGATGGAAATTTAGATTTCGACGTCGATTAGAGTTGCGGTGGTGGTGTTTGTTGACCTTTTGAAGAAATTAACTAGTTTATTTTTTGGATGGTTTTATGGATGACTTAAACATAGAGACTTATGAAACTTATGATTTTGAGCGTTAATTTTTGTATTTTGATGCTAAGTTGAGTATAACGTTTTATTATGGTAGTTTGGTATAATTTGTCTTTGTAATTAAGTCATATTTTGCACTATTGATCTATTTACAATATTATATTAGCTTATATATGTCATGCATATAATAAATTCTATATAATTTTAATTTTAGGTCGAGTTTACCTAGGCAAAATGGGTTGAGGTAAACTCTCGAGTTGTAAAACCTTGCTATTCATATACTTTCAAGCAGGCCGGACATTGGGGTGTGCAAGTCGCTCAATGGAACTAGACCTCCTCAAGGTATGAGCTTAAAAAAAAATTTATAGCCCAATAATACTACTAAGTGTTAGGTGGGTGTTTTCTTGGGAGGGTGATTTGAGATTCCTCGTGTATTCGATAGTGATTTTCACATTTGAGTGTATCGCATATATACGACAACTTATATTTATCTTTTAAAAAATTTAAATAAAACATTGTTCTTAAAAAAAAATACATTTTTATTTTTTTACAGACCTCTTTTTATTTACAGAACCGAAAAGATATGTTAAGGATACGTTACTTTTCAATGTCCTTATCAAAATGCAAACAACTCATTCAATTTACGTGCTTGACAATAGTGACAAATTACAAATTATTCTAACTAGATTTTTGACCGGTGCGATGCACGGGTCTTGTTAACTATAGTAGAGATCAATGAATAATTTTTAACCCGTAAAATCATAGGTCAATCAATAAACGCAAATTAGATTATTAGAAATACAATATTACAATCAAATTTGTCTTACTATGTCCTTCAATGACACTTGAATCTTATCAAATTTTACATTTTAGTTTTGAAAAATTAATCAATTAAAGACTGTTATTTTATCACAATATATTATTGGGGCATTATCTTCTCATTTTTTTCAAAAAAAATTATAAAGAAAAAAGATAAAAAGAATACAATATTATATTGTGCACTGGTCAATTTTATTTATTACTTTTATAGTTTTTTTTTTTAGGGACTTTATTACTTTTATAGTTAATCATAAAAAATTGACTTGTAATAATTGTTTTAAATTTCTACTAACATGAAAAATAAAGTCACTTCAATTAATAGAATTTCTAAATTACATGTACAACTCTAAAAAGAATAATTACACTTTGATATTTACTAAAGGTAATAATATATTTTTCCAACAAAATGCATATCATATCTACATATATCATAGAATTTAATAATAGAAGAGATCTTATACAATGTATTAAGGGTGCGTTTGGCTCAACTTTTTTGGACATAAAAGTTACTTTAAACTTAAAGTTAAAAATATGAGCTTTAGAAATTAAGTTTAAGTTGTTTGATAAATTTTGTTTTTTATTTCGAAATCCGTTTTATGTTAAAGTGTTTGATAATATTTTTTAAAAAAATAAATTTATTTTAAGAAAGTTCATATTCCATAATAAATTATGATAAATAAATAAATATTTTTAAAATGAAACAAAAATTATAAAAATATTTAAAGAGGTGAATAAGATTTATAAAAATTCATACATTATGATTTTAACTAATTTTTGAAGATATTTCGTAAATGATAACCTTT
>Ga0315914_1005014_pt1 | contig 19513 bp, 19 predicted proteins | sample MpolenodulesMG_FD_203920 | JGI IMG/M metagenome (GOLD analysis project Ga0315914, IMG submission 203920) | Medicago polymorpha root nodule microbial communities from Los Angeles, California, United States - elongated nodules | ecosystem: Host-associated > Plants > Roots > Nodule | place: USA... | reverse complement strand
TTATTATTCCAAAACAACAAAAACATTCAAATAACAAAAATCACAAAAATATTTTCATAATAAACCTTGATTCAAAATCAAGTGATCCCTTTTTATATTTTCTTTCTTAATCAAATTTCAAATCAATCTTAATTCTACTTTGAGTTATTTTTCTTTCAATATAAAAAATACAAACCAATTCTTATGTGTCACTTGGCTTTTTATTTTAATACCTTTTTCAAAACAAATAAAAAACACACAACAAATCAAACGTCAATTTTTACCCCGAACTACGAGGTTTTGATCCCTCACGGGTACGTAGGTAAAGGGCACTCGTCCTTCCAAATCAATAATTTTTTTTAGATAAATAGGTCTCTTTCTTTCTTTATCACTTTAAACTCTTTTTTCAAAACAAGCAAGTTATAGCACATTAATTAAATAAAATCAAGAGGTTCCCGTAGAGTACTACAAACATAAAGGGTGCTAATACCTTCCCTTTGTATAACTAGCCCCCGAACCCTAAATCTTTTCAAAGGGGTAGTTTGAACTTTTTTCCCCTTTTCTTAAAAAACAAATGTTCAGTCGTGAAAAAATTAGTGAGTCAAAAGTTAACCAAATAGCCTTGATTTCCGAAAAGTGACGCGACAATAATGAAAGAAAACACTGAAAATTCTTTGGAGGTTCTCGGTTTTCTATTTATTTTGTCGATTTTTGGATTGCTTACTTATTTTGATAAAGATGAAGTCTTAAAGCTTTTTCCATCTGTTGCTAAATACAAGATAGCTGTGGAGCCCTTGGGTTTTGCTAATTAAGTTTCTGGTATGTCTCTATGCATTGGTAATGGTATGTTACGTCATATAATTATGAAATCCATATTGCAATTTTGTATCTAATCATGTCTTCTTTTATATTGTTTTGGCTTTATATTCTTGTTGGAAATCAATGCATATTGTGAACTTCAGAAGAATGTTGATTACATTACATGTGTAGCTCATTTGCATTTTTGATAAAATGTATCTTATGAGGTGTATGATAGATTTTCTCTTAAATCCATACTGAAAGTGTTAGCCATTGATTTTTGAGAAAAACTTGTGTAGAACATATTTGTGTGAATGTACAAATGTTCTTGAAATATGACAACTCTTGTTTAAATTTACCGAAGTCAAATACTTTAAGATGACACGTAAAAAAACTATGTGGGATATATAAAGATACTATGATTAATAAGATATTAGATGTTGGTTAGTTACTTGGTACAAGACGACTTTTATTTGTTCCAACATGTACAGCTCCTATACTATGAACAAGAGAAAGACTCAAAGAGAACTATTAGTAGTCTAGTACAAAGCTGCAAAAATCACAAGAGCTGCTACTTCTAGGAGCAAAAGAGATAGCCATGGCAAGGGATCTCTAGACATTGGACTATGAAAAAAGGCTCAACACAAAACTAAAAGGTTAGATGATAAATTGGTAATGTGTTTGTTGTTTAACAAAAGAAGCTTGATTCACTGCAATCAATAAATTGATGTAGTCACTTAGTCGTTCAATTAAGATCAAATGGTCAAGATTTAATCTCAATATTTTTTAAATTTAAAATAAAAACTAAGTTTATTTTTGTTATAACCATCAGATCGAGATTGGACGGTTACAGATGTTCCAACCACTTGATTGTGGAGCATCGAACCTCATTTTAGAAAAAATATAGTTAACATAGATCTAAGTCCAACTCATTTCAACTTGGTAAATTTTCAAATTTGTTGTTCTTGACTTTGTAGAGTGCCATCAACTTAATTCTTTGGATAAGACTACTTTTATTTTCTAAAATACAATCGCATATAGCTAGATTCTCAAAGTAAAGTAAAACATTTAAAAAAAACGTGACTTAGTAAAATTTTGTTAAAGATCTGTTGAAAGATTACAGTTTACTATATCTTATTAAGGACAAGACAAATAATCTTTTTTAAAAGACTCATTTACCCTCTCATCTCTATTTTCTTCTTGTTCACGGAAACGAAACGGCACCATTCTCATAATCTGAAAAACAAAAACAAAAACAAACAAAGAAACACACACGACTTCTCGCAAAACCCTCCACCGACAAAGTTCCACAACCGTCGTCATCTCCATCGCTCTTCTCACGAAATGTCTCCTTCTTCACCGCTCCAGAGATTGATTTGTGAAGGGAATTGGAGGGTGACTGTATTAGAGCATTTGTTGTATTGATTCCTTACAATGCTGGGTGTATTCGTGCATTTACTAATACAATTTTCAATGTGGACTGCCTTCATTTTGTTTCCCCCAACTCTACACATTAGTTAATAGAAAATTGACATCTTTGGTGTTAATGTTTGGAAAATTAAATGGATTTCAAATCTATCTATCTTTTTATGTATCTCTTTTATTTTCTAAATGGTTTGAAGAATTTTGAATTATTCAAACCAATTTGTTTAACAAGAACTTATTTAGCCTACATTCTTGAAGTTTTGATCAAGTGAGTTTTTCTTACACCTTGCAGATTTTGTGGAGAATCTTATCAAGATGAAGAAATTTCATTCAGCTACTTTGCTAAGAAGAATCAACAAGTTTTTGTACAAGAAAAACCTAATGTAAAGAAATGTGACAGTGGAAACGTACTAATAGGATTAGACAATTATTGTTGACTTTTTAGACTTTAATTTCTTTCTCTTGTATTTCAATTTTGGAGGCTTAACTTTGTTACGTAGAAACGTTTTTATGGGTAATTTGTGCACTCAATTTTTTTTACGGAAACCTTTAAGTTTGAATGAGAAAATGACAATCAATTCTAGTTTGGATGATTTTGGCATTATCGTCTCTATCTATCTCAAATAAATCACAACTAATATGAGGACTGGGATTGGTTTGTGGTTTAAAACTTTTTTTTGGGATTGAGTTTGAGGTGGAATAATTATGTTTGGAAAAGTTGATATACTCTTAAAAAAAGTAGAAAATTTGATTCTAATATTTGGTTTATTGATGGACAAGACATGATCCCCAAGGCCAAATTTGTGTTGGGTTTAAATGGTCACCAAACTATTCCAGATATTTCTCAGAGACATTAATTTGTTGAACCATACATATGGTACTATTTTAATGAAATAATAATAACTCTTAATGTGCTCATGATTTTCTCCATTAAAATTCATTCCATTCATCATCAATGCTCTAACAAAATATATGCACTTTTTATTTTTTATTTTTTTGGTACATATGAATTATTAGTGATATTGTCAAAAACATTACCCAATATGCCGTGGCCAGTACTTATAGTAGTTTTCAAAACCAACAAGGCAGTAACTATAGCAATAATTCTTGATTTGTTGGGAATTAAATTGACATCAAATAAGGAGTAGATGTGCCTTCTAACCCTTCAGACCCCTATACTTCCTTGCTATCTACCTCTTATAATGATGCAATATTGCCACAAATCAAGGACTTCCTTAGTTGATTAAGCATGGATTGTGGTATTAATAATAAATGAGAATACCTTATTCAGTGTTGAGATCCTTAGAAAGGAAATGGCATACCACATGACTTGTTTTCTGTGGTCATAGTTGGATTGATTAATGCGTCATAGAAAACTCACCAAGATTGAGGAGGGAAACCTGGACGAAACATTGATATAGTAAGGAAAGATGAGCTACCTACTCCCCCATACACCACAATCTCCTTGCTCATCTTAGCCTTCTGAGAGAACAATAATCCCATGATCAGATCATACGTTGGTGAAAGGCCATACACACCCTGAAAGATATCACCATCTAAATATGGTACGCAAGGGATAGTGTTGATGTGGAACTACTTCTTTTGCTATACCTGACATTATACATAGAACTTATTGAAGGCATTAGACTTGTCATTCCTTCAATCCTTCAATATATGAAAATCAGAAACAGACTTTAATCAAACCAAAACAGAAAGCAATTAGCTTGATAGATCAAACAATTGAAAAACAGACTCTCACATTATGCATTATATAAATAATCTTGCATAAATACTTAGGCGATTATCACACATGCACTAATGAGAAAATACACATTTGTAAACTGGCATTCAAAAAAGTAGTATCTCCGAGAAAATCTTAAAACAAAAAAACATCCGTGATTTCAAAATTCAAACTTCAATATAGCAGTTTCAAAATACTGGTGAACAAGGCATTTGTGACGCGTCAAGAATTCCCTCTCTCTGTCACTAAAATGATAACGATATGTACCAGCTATCTCTCTCAATGATGATCTTGATGGTACCGTGGAGATAAAGCTACTGGTAGCTACTTTATAGCAACAACTCATGTTGATCTGTCTCAGTTGTGTGCAATTTTCTACATGTTTCACTCCCTTCGTTGTGACATTATAACAATAGTTCAGTACCAGTTACAAAAGTCCACGACAACTCTTTGAGATCACAATGAGTGTTTTATCACCAACTAACGTACTTGACAAATTCAACACGTCCATTTAGAAACTATGAAATTTATTTCAGGCAGCTTCACTCTTGAACAGTCGGTTAAGTTCAAATGTGAAATGTTAGAACATGTCCTTAAAACATGAGAAGTACCTTCTTCAAATATGTAACGACAGTCGTTCAAATCAAATTGCTGCATATAGGGGAAGGGATAAGCAATGAGGACCGGATCACTATTATCATTGTTGGAACAACTAAGAGAGGTTAAGGTTGAAATCTTCTTTCGGTGGAAGGTTTGCAACCTATTTATGGGAAAGGTGTTGTGTCGGAGGGAAAGAACGAGTGATGTTGAAGTGCAATGGGAAATGAGAGGTTTGGAGGAGAAGCTTGTTGAGGTCACCGTCGTTGCAAGTGAGGTTGAGGGAGGTGAGGTTGGTGAATCTATGTAATAGGTCAGGTTGGAGAAGCTTGTTGAGGTCACTGTTGTTGCAGACTTGCAGGAGAGGTGAGGTCACAGTTGCATAATACAATAACTATTTCGTCATACCTTAAATACTCTACAGTCTTGTGAGTAATAATCATTTTTGTCAAGGCAAGATTTTTTATGTAGTTGGCAGTAATCATCTAAAGTGTTAAATAGATAGAAGTAACAACGATTAAGTATGTGTTTGGTTATGCGAGTTTAATTTCAATATAACTCAAGAGGTCAAAGTGATTTTCCCTAAAATTCATTTTATACTGTTCTGTACTAATTACAAAATTGAAATTAAGATATTAATAAAATTAATGCTTCGCTATGGAATATGAGACAGAAAATTTGCTAGAACAAAAAAACTTTAATAATCAGAAGTAATAAACAAATACGAGTACTTCCTAAAAAAAAATAGTAATAATTCGTATCAGCATAAATAAGTATTGGTTGCGAGTTTTAGATTAGAGCACTTGCAAAATCAGCCTATTAGAGGGGAGTAAGAAAAACAAAAGACAAGCTGTTTCTAAAACCTTCGGAAGATATAGTTACGAATCCTTTATTAACTTGATTAATTCTTACACAGTAAACTCCTCCAAGAAGTCTTACAAGAATGTGTGAAAACCCACCAACAAATCACCAAATTATTCAAGGACTTCAAGAAGTCGTTCTTGCTGCCGAGTTTCATAGATCATTAAAGATAAGAAATCGATTGATATTAGCATAACGAGCATTATGAGCATGTTGAAATTGAATCGCAAAATATGCATTGATCTGCTACTATCACTCTACATCCTTCCCCCTCAAGGGAAAACAGGGCAAGAGTTCCAAATAAATTTGAAGTATTGTTGGGTCAACTTGTGGATAACAAATGATGTTTGCCGACACAAATGATTATATTCCTCCTTTGTTTTCTTCTTTTCAAAAAGAAAAATTCCCAACAAGTAAAAAGAAGCAAGAAAACTTGCAAGGCTAGTCTGGCTAAAGGAAATGGAAATACAGCTCTAGTCCAGCTCTAATCTATTCTCCAACGGTCAAACCAAATCCAAATTTGTAGTCTTTTTTCTTGTGATCAAGCTGCAATGAATAAATATGTAAATCATGTCAAGGCAGGATGTATGATCTGAGAAACTTATATATGAACATACTCATCAGACTAGATTTTCATGCACTCCAAACACACACCCTAACAACAAAAAGTTTTAAAAAGGAAAGTGCTCTGACCTCTGCAGAAAGAATGAAATTCAGACCCATGTTTAACCTCTCCTCCAAAAAAGCAGCACAGACACCATTGGAATCAACCTTTCCCCTAAGGCGGCACTATAAAATAACCAACACAAATGTTGAAATCAGATAAGGCGGCTTTTAAATTGGATAAAATCAGATAAGGCGGCTTATAAATGGCCACTGGATGACCTCCCTAATCCAAGTTCGACAACATAATAATCAACATGACCTCTCATGTCAGTAACACAGGATTATTATTAATATCAGGGTGGTCCTAGTCAGCTTTCAAAGGGTTCTTTTTTAGTTAAAGGGAAAGTCTACTTATACTTTTCTGCAAATTCTAATAACTGCACTTAATATGCTTTTCTTCCGCTGTAAATTGATATTGCAGAATACTATATCCGCATTAAAATTCATAAAATAGGCATAAAAAAATCTGGCGTCACTGAAATCCGCCAAGGAAGACAAAGCATCACTCCCTGGTTCTAGTTTAGGAAACAATTTAAATTATTCTGTCCAGATATGTGTATCCATTGAAATTTGAAAAATTAGGGTCCATTGCTCTAGCTTTCATTGAAAAAAAATTAGCAATAGAGAATGCAGTATTGAATCAAAACTGAAAACGTTTTTAGAAAACATATGGTGCAACTTTAAAAAAACACTATGGTTAAAGAAATTGAAAGTTCGAGACAGTATCTACTTCTCTATTTCTTACCAAATAGAGAAGACAGCCAAAAATGTTGCTCTGAATAAAATATGAAATGAATGAAAAGATATTTTTTTGAAAATGCAACTCTGTACCTCTACAGTAAAAATTAGCAACCCAAAGAAATACAACCTGTGAGATATACATTTTATGCTAAAAATGTGCGAAGTTGGACACAAAAACTAGGGATAATCTTGAATGAAAGAAATTCTATTTACACATTCAGTGCACTACATCCATTATGTGTTTTCTAGAGTATTTTTGGCATCCAAATCATTGGGGGATACAGTGCCAAAACAAACAGCACACATACATATATCTACAGCATGCATATTTTCTCAACTCTGCAAGCCTTGATGGTATTATAATCACGTTCATTAGATTGAGGTGACCAGCAAGGGAGTCCTGAAACTTGAAAATGCAACTAGATGCAATGCAATGTAGAGAATGATATAAAGTCAATATTAGCTCCACACTTTCAATTGCAGCAAGTTTCCCTCCGATGCACCCATATAAGATGAGAACAATGTGGAGTTTCATACTCAATTAGGGAAAATTTAATGTTACAATCACATACAAAATCATTTGTGTCGCAACTCTAACTGTTGAGCCAATAATCCCGTTCAAGGCTCAATTATGTCTAATGTAAACATGGCCACACATTCACATTCATGTCGTACTATTTTCCGTGGCTAAATTCATAAAAGAAAAAACTACCTGTCTGAGGATGTAGTCATAACCAAAGCTAGCAGTGACGTCTCTTGACAAGTAGTTACACATCAGATCAGCAGCTAGAGAAACCTGCGAGGAACATTTCATGTGAGAAATAAAAAGGACTACTGAAAGCACAAATCTACAATGTGATGATGGACGCACCTTCTCAGAAACCTTCTGAACATAGCTCAAAAGAACCATTCCAGTGCTGGCAACCTGTCCTGTGGCAACCTGGATGCAGATGATCAATTTGATAGATTTTAGAAGTCATACAACACGAATAAAATGAATAGATAACAAAGAAAAAGGAAACATTGAACAAAGAATACGATATATAGCATCAATGTTATCAACCCAATAGTGCCTAGCATTAATGATACCCTTGAGTATTTATTCGAACAAGAAATAAGTGAAATGAGATCATAAATAGTCAAGAGTATTATAGGAAAAAACAAATAATTTCGTCAAATGTAACAAAATTCATTTTAAGTTTTCTTGGTATGTGTAAATAACCCAAAAACGACAGCTAAAAAGGAACAGAGGGAATATTATATATTTCTATGTTCATATTTTCATTATACTACAATTGTAATAGTTATATTCATTTCATATATTACTAAAAAGGATGCCTTATTATTTCATATTCATGTCTATACATATACTAATAGTTACGGCTATAGAAGGGTATGTGAAACAGACTATTGCTTCTTCACCATCTCCCCCTTACTGGGTAGAACATGGAGGTTGGGTCAATGGAGGAATAGATAAGGGTGCATTATCATATCTATATTCCCACAATTTGTGGCCCCAGGCAAGTACGGCAGCAGTCACAAATCCCTCCGCAACGTGACAGCGCTATAGGTAACCCTTCGTAGCATAACCAATGGTTTACAATTGGATAAGTAAAAGCATACCATACCCGCATGGTATTTAATATCTATGATGTACATCGTAGTTTTACTCCAGGAATATTGGAAAGACAACTTGAAATTGGCTGGTAAAGCAGTACAATAGTATTGGGCATAATATGCTTACAAACAACAGAATAGATTGCTATAAATTCTAGATAAATAAACAGATGCAAAATGTCAGAAATTAGATATATAGGCAGAGGGAAGCAGGTAAGCTGCTGATTGTGCATGTAGGAACAAGTCTTAAATCATTGTACCATTTTATCAGTGTTGTAGCGAGCAGCATAACCTACACCGGACTTTCGATGCTGACCAGCCCAAAATACCTCTCCACCCAACGATAAATGATTTGTCACACTCTGGAAAACAAAAGTCAATATTCAGTAATAAAATAGATTAATTCACAAGCCCATAAATTGTACCACACCATGAAGCAGATTGGATTGATTGACGTGTTCAGGATTAAGGGAAAACACAGTAAAGCTCATGAACTATTTAGAATTACAATAAATCCAAAACAGAACTGAAATAGATATTATCCAATTAAAATATCAACACAACAATTATGCATCACACCCTAGATAACATGAAAAAATTGCCCATAACAAACGGAATGTATCTCAAAAACTAAGAAACAGAGAGAATAATGTTCCAATGATCTTCAATACTACCATCAGTTATTCATATTAATAAAATAAGAACTAACACTGATGTAAAACAATTTTCAAAGAAGCAGATAGTAATAAGTATGCATGGGGTCCAAATGAAATTAAATATTTCAACCTGAAAAAATTAAGCTGATGGCCGCATAGACAAGTCCATAAATTTATATTTACATATATAATTCGAACTTTTTTTGTTACAAAAATTTAGGGTGAGGAGATGGCACCCCAGTCCAAGGCAGGTAAGACCTTAGGACTTAGAGCACTTACAAAGGGATTAACATTAATTTCTCTCCAAAGGCACTGGCGGGGTTCGAACCCAGAACTTCCGGATCCAAGACCTGTTTTTTAACCACTAGACCAAACCTTTGGAGTAATATATAATCCGAACTTACTAATGACTTCATACAAAGAAGAAATTAAAAAAAATATATCATTCAACAATGACAGATTGACCATCACCTGACCTCAAATATTGGCCAAACTACTATTCAGTTAAAAATGTTAAAGCAATTATATATCTAGAGAGCTTAAATTATTTCCATTATTGAAAAATTTCTATCTTCCATATACATATGCAACAACAACAACCAAGCCTTATCCCACTAAGTGGGGTTGGCTATATGGATCAAATGACGCCATAGTGTTCTATCAAAAACCATATTCGGATCCAACTCATTGACCTCTAAATCTTTTCTAATGGTTTCTCGAATGGTTTTCTTAGGTCTTCCTCTACCTCTTTTAACCTGACTCTCCTCCATTTGATCTACTCTTCTTACAACGGCATCTACGGGTCTTCTCTCTACATGTCCAAACCATCTAAGCCTATTTTCTACCAACTTTTCTACTATAGGAGCTACCCCCACTCTCTCTCTAATGGTGTCATTCCTAATCCTATCCTGTCTAGTCTTACCACTCATCCAGCGCAACATCCTCATTTCCGCTACACTTACTTTACTCTTGTGTAGGCTCTTAACCGCCCAACACTCTGTACCATACAACATTGCCGGTCTGGCTGCTGTCCGATAGAACTTTCCTTTCAACTTAAGTGGTACTTTCTTATCGCACAAAACACCCGAGGCTCTCTTATCCATTTCAACCACCCAGCTTGAATACGATGATTTACATCTGCTTCTATTTCTCCGTCATTTTGTACTATGGACCCAAGATATTTAAACCGTGTAACTTGGGGTATGATATGATCTCCAACTTTCACCTCCAAGGTAGACCCACTTCTCCTTTTGCTGAAGCTACATTCCATATACTCCATCTTGCTTCTACTCAGGCGGAAACCATACGCTTCTAAGGCTTGCCTCCAGGTCTCTAGCCTACCATTTAACTCCTCCCTCGACTCACCAAGCAAGACTACATCATCTGCAAAAAGCATACATCTCGGTGCAAACTCTTGGATGTGTTCCGTCAGTACATCCAAAACTAAAGTAATAGATAGAACAGAAACAATATGTTATTATTTTCAAACCTTAGGTTTCAGAGATTTTCAATTCAGTACTTCGTGCATATAGTTGAATTGTACAAATTCAAAATAATATCAGTTTACAAGTGTTTCAACTAAATCCTTGTATCCACATTCTTCATAAATATATTAAATATAAGCACAGATGAAGTGGATTTGTGCATTGTGTTTAGGGGTGGCCACAAATCGGTTTGGCTCAGGTTGGGAGTTAATCTCGATCCATATCAACAGTTAAACTTAAAGAAAAAGTTAGATTTAAGAGATAGAAAAGAAAAAAAAAGATGCAAGCTTCTTACTTTTCAAAAGATAGAAGTTTCTTCCATGCCATCCACTGCATTTCTTCCTGTCAGAAGAAACAAACACAAAACGATTTCAGAGGAAAATGATTATCTTTCCAAAACAATTTGTTAACAGAAACTGATAGCAACGATAACCAATATTTGCAGAGGAACAGAAATTTGCCTTGTGGGATCCAGTTGGTGGTACAGCAAGCATATTCCAATCAATTTCATCGAAAAACTTCTTCCGTTCTCTGTATACTGCCCTCGCAGAATTATATTTTGGTTGATATTCGGATATCAGTCCTTTAGCCTGCAAAACACCTTATCATTAAAATGTAGGCCTTAATAGAAACTACAGAATCACAAATACATATTATCAGATCAAGCACGAAATATTACCAACTTCTGGCTAACAGAACTTTCAAAACTATCATAGTCTTTCCAAAGTTGTTCAATGTGATGTGTCGGAGTAATAATAGCCCTCTGGTAGACTTTCCTCACAACAGTCATCCGATGTGTTTCTTCTTGTGGGTGTGCAGCCTGCAATTGTAATTGACCCAAAATTTTGAAAAGTGATACCAAACTATGCACAAAGAAATGAGAATTGCACAACACACAAAAGATTAACTAACCGGCAATGACTTTAGAAAAGCTATGTACTCCATCCACACGGGGCCTGATGCTATGTCTGATCCTGTTAGCACATCATTGGAAAAATGTATCAATATGCATATACACGCACACAAATAATTAATCTCCGCATAAACTAAGCAGCACAAAATTAATAAAAATAAGAGTCGACTAGTATTAGTCAGAAAAACTGGAAGTTACTGATGACTAGATTCAACAAATGATGAATGCCCCCAATCAAATAACATATAAAAAGGATACAATTATATCATATGTTTAGCGAGAAAAAAAATTCTCCTAACAAAAAACAGAATCAGTTTCTGTTTTCGAGGTTAAAACTCAAAACTAAAGCAATTTCCTAATAGCCCACTGTGCCTAAAATCTAAATCAGACCGGTTTTACTTCAACCTTATCTCTTTGAAATTGGTATATTTCCATGTTGACTGCTCCTCATTCAATAGGACTCTCCATTCAGTAAAAAGGCACAAAAGGGACAGAGAGTTCTTCCAATACATTCAAGAACAGCATTGAAACCTTCGCACAATGTGTAGTAGGCCGCATGGATCAGCCACTTCCGGCTCTACAGTAAAGACACTACTCTGCTTACGCAAAGTTTTTCTATTGAGTCCTGATAACTCTTCCTCTCACTAGAGACTCTATTAGAATTCTTCACATATGACCGAACCCACTTAGGCGAGATTCCATCATCATCTCATAAAAAGGTGCTACAACAATTCAAAGAAAACTGAAATACAAAACTAATAAGACAATGGTAAACAACTTACCAACATAGCTGAGCATAAATTCAAAAGCTTTTTTTGTCTCTTCTTGACCCTCTGCCCCCTTCTTATCATTAACCTTTCTAATGAAACGAATGTAACACCGCCTATAAGCAAGAAGAATAAAACATTAGAACAAAAACATTGTTTGCATATACCACAAGATAGACCTAATAGGCAGGGTATTTCATCCATAATCATGAAGAAAAAAATTATTGAAAATAAGTTTACTCAGTAGGCTTGCATCGGGTTCTGCCTATCGCAGAAATTAACAATTTGTTCAACTTCTGCTACACTACAGTGTTACACGCCGCTATTTGACAACACATTATACTGAATAATGTTTCACGATAGCACTACTAAAACTTCTATTTGATGACACTACTTACATCCCATCATAAACCTCTCCGCCCATATCCCTAGATGAAGTTTCCATGTTGGATAGATCTACTACGCCATCCTTCTTGGCGACCGACCAACAGTAAAGCTTATACTATTTCTTATTCACATTGGCCTTAAATACACAAGAAATAGATAGTCCAATCTGTGTCATTCTACGCTCTACATTAAGTTCTCTCATAAAACCAAAACCTTTTAAACAACAAAACCAAAAGGGAGTAAAAGAAACTAATACATCAACCATTGCCAAAATAAGATTAAGAGAACAACATACCAGAGAGGAACCTGAAGACAATTCAACAAACAGCGGCTAAAAATCTGTTTGATAGCATCATCATTATTTACAGCCATGTGTGCCTCCACATACTGCTTCCAAAACTTGGCCTGGACACATATCCAAATAAGCATCATCAAAAACCAGTTCCATAATGGTAGAGCCTTCCAAAATCACTCACAGAAGTAGTTTACTATAAAACACACGCAAAATCACATATTTCTTCTGCACACAACTAAAGCACTGAACAATAACACTTACAGCTGTTGGAAACAACTGCAGAAGCTGCTCGTATATTGGTGTGGCTTCTGCAATAGACAAAGCCTAAACAAGAATAGAGATACAACATCGTCAATGAGCAAAATGAACAAAGGGTCAAAGAATTACATATTTGGAAACAAAAACAGAAGCTGCTAGTAAATATCAGTGTTGTCATGCGCAGAAAGTAGCAGTTTGTTCAAATTCCACTACACTACATTGCTATACCGCTACTATAACCATAATTTGAGAACATTTTATACTAAATTGTGTAGCACTTTAGCACCAACATAACCATTATTTGACAACGAGTTGTAGTAAATTGCTTATTGCAGAACAGTAGTTGTTTGTTAAATTCCACTGCACTATAGTCTTATATTGCCGCAATTCGACAATACTAAATATAATATAGGTGTGCCCTCTACATAGAAAAAGTTAAACAACATAAACGAGCAATAAACAAAAAAAAAGCATAGAAGAGTTGCAAAAGAAAAACTACAAAAAATTAAAACTTGGGAACCGGGTCAAAACCTACTATAGCTGCTATTTGACAACACTTGTATATAAAGGGTATGTTTGGATTGGCTTATTCGAGCTTAGCCACTTTTGTGAGACTGTTTTGGAGAACTTATGAAAATAGGTTATGTCATTGTTAATAAGTTGTTTTCAGCTTATTTTCATAAGTTATCTAAGATAGCTTATGAAAACAGCTTATAGCTTATACGAAAACAATTTAACTTTATTTTATCTTTTGATATAGAAATAGCTTATACATGAGCACTTATCATCATAAGTTGTTTAAGTGTGACCTCTACAATAGACTAAGAGCTTATACATAAGGGTTTATCATGATAAGCTCAGAAAAAGATTATCACTTTGATATCTTTTGCTATAAGATGCAAATAAGTGGTTTATGCAAACAAGGTTTAAGTGTGACATTATAAGCTTAGAAATAGATCAACACATTGATTATAAGCTACATATAAGTTGTTTATCCAAACAGGGTTTAAGTGTCTTTACAATATACAAAAGCTAAAACATGAATTATCAATAAAAAAACAAAAGGGTCAAAGAATTTGAAAAGAAAAACAAAAAAAAATCAAAACTTTGGAACTGGGTTTTTCACCTGGGCTTCATTAGCCAACTTTTCAGCAGATTCAACATTATACTTTTCCGCCATTGTTTTCTTTTCAGTACCACCACCGGTTTTATCCTAAAAAACAACAAAAAACACAAAAAAAGATTAATTTTTTTTTGTTGTTGTAAAAATTGAAACAAGAAGAACAATCTAAAACGAAGAACAATTATACCATGTACGTATTGATGAGATGAAAAGGGTGTGAGAAGTATCGATGTTGTTGTTCGGAGAAACAAAGATTTGGAACAAAAACTATGTTACTGTTCTTCTTCCTAAAATTTTGTTACTACTTACGGTTACACCTAATCCTTGTTTTTTAACTCCAGGGATGTGTATAAAAAGTGAAAATGGACACATATCTTAAATATAAAACAGGTCGGCAGTTAACTGCAGCCGATTTTATATTTCTTCGGCAGTTAACTGTCTATGCGTCCTGAAGCCATAAAATGGCAGAATCAGTTTAGGGAGAACTTGTTACATGTGTTTTTACACATTGTTTCAATGTCAAATCATGATATCAATAAGCGAAAATTAAAAACAAAATTGAAATTGAAAATATGATACTAAAATGAACAAATGTCATCGAAATACAAGAAAGCAATGTCATGATAATTTACAAGAAACCAACCAATAAATCCCACAATAACTAAAAACAAGTAATAAACAAAAACATAATGTCCTACTGCTCCTGATGTTGGTCCTGCTGATGTTGTTGTTGCCGCCTCCTCGGCCGCTGGCCTCGCCTCCTGGTCAAGATCGGCGCGATTTGCTACCAAACATGGCTCATGGCCTGAAACCACTGTTGAGGGCTCATGACCTCCTCCTGACCCATCTGCTCATCGACATAGGCAACATCGGCACTAACCATGTCATAGGTATCAGGCGAGCCTCTCGCCTCGTACCGCTCCCGCTGATGTGTAATGATCTGCTCTTCATTTGCTGGTTTGGGAAGATCTCCTAGAAGAAGTGGCAAAATATGAGGGTGAGACATTGTACTGTACCATATCACATAACCATCCGCCATGTCTGCTCTCCTACCGGCTCACCCCAATCGGGCTCCCTAAGAGTGTGAGTGCGGAAGTCTACGAATGCATGCACAATCTGAGGCGGTGACAGCTTTACAACATCCGTCGGATGCTTAGGGACCCTCTGGACGTATCTGTACTGCCGCAAAACCCTCTCGGGCAAGTGACGGTACACCCTACGAACACCACACATAATCCAGCCTGAATACCTGAAAACCTCCTCAAAACCCTAGATCTCCCTGTGCTCTTCGTACGACCTCCAACATACGTCATCAAATTGAATACGATAAAAAAATGAGTCATACGTCACCCCCTCTCCATGACCCTTCTGTAGCTTCCACCTCGCCGCAACGGGATAGTTTTCAATATAGTCGGTGTTAGGATCAACACTGAAAAACTTAGGAAAATGCGCTAAAAACCATGCCTGCACAAACCAAACCAAACAAATCACATTTATAAATTATTACGCACGAAAAATATAACAAAAAAAATAAAAGTTAAGGTTCACATTAATAAGTTTCTTACAGTGAGCTATGTCACGCTTCCCCCAAGAGCTTTGTCTCCAGGCAAACAGTCCTCAGCTAACTCGGTGTATAGGTATGCCAGTGTCATCCCTCCCCAAGAATAATTACGCATCCTCGCGTAGCTCTCCTCCATAGTCGTCAGATAGACCAACTCGATGCGTTTGTGGCTTCTATCACCAAACAACAAGCATCCTACAAGATATAGAAGATAACACGTCACACAAAATTTCCTAACCCTCCCCATCTCCTCCAGCTCCTCTGGATCCCCTGTATCCGCCAATATGTTTGCCCTACCATGGTACCTCGTATATAATTCATTCAGCTTTGGATAACTAATGTACCCACCATATTCTGTACCACAAATTTTCTCTGCCTCCTTCTGCAACACACCCAAGTGCCTCACCAAAAGTGCACAGGCCTCATGTCTCAACATCTTCTTCCCATTGCTCAACATTCGCCCTTCAATTTGAAGATGCGTAAGAGGTACGACATCATCCAAAGTCACAGTCATCTCCCCCAAGGGCATGTGAGAAGTGCTGGTCTCGGGATGCCACCTCTCGCATAATGTCATCTGTAACACCCCGTTTTCCCAACAATGTAAATAATACAAATGATCAGAGTATGCAACGTAAAACAGAATATCACACTACATTTAAAGTATAAATAGAGTAAAGTTACTATTTATTAAAACCACTTTAGCAAAACATCGCAGCGGAAAATTGATTCATAGTTCAACAACTTTGTCACTACGGCCTCAACATAAACAACTTAATTAAAAATCTTAATTCAAAAAGGTTCAACAACATGATTCATAAATAATACGCAACAGTGGAAAACAAGCAATTAATCCCCATCCCGTTACGAATCAGAGCGACCCTAAGACGACGCACGAGAGAGTCAACTCACATCAGCAGCTAATCCTGGTCATCTGCACGTTACCCACGTAGAGGCAACATTCAAACAGAAGGGGTGAGATTCACATTCAATAATAATAAGCATATAATTCATCAACGGAATTTAACAACCTAAACAACAATAATTAACAGCAAAAATATTTCACATGTACTTATCATCAATAATGTTTCACATATGCTTCATTTATTTTCACTTAGCATTTAAATCAACAACAACTATTCAACAATGACGACGACAACTCAACATTAACGACAATGCAACGACACAACAACAACTTGACTATGCAGTATGCATGTGGTACCAATCAACGTGTTAGAGCATAGACTCTCAATTCAACGTGTAGAGCAATGGCTCTTTAAGCAACGCTGGAGCATCAACTCCTAAAATCAACGCTGGAGCATCAACTCCTAAAATCAACGAGTGGAGCATAGGCTCTCAAATCAACGTGATATGAATGATTAACATTCAACAGGGCATGAGCCCCCAACTTTATATGAGTATGCATGGACTCAACAACCTATACAACATCAACGTACAACTTGAACGACTTGACAACATCAACGTACAACTTGAACGACAACAACAACATCCACATTATAATCTCATAGATATTCATCATTTAATTGCAACATCATATAATCATCATGTTAATTCAACATATGCATTCATATAGTAATTCATCAACAAGTTATTCGTATAATAACCATCAACATATATACATACCTTCATGTAATAATTCATCTATCAAGTCATTCATACAAAACAAGGTCATTAGAACTGATAACATCACCCTAAGCTTTCAAGTATGCACTAAGGCTAATTCAAGACATAAATGTATGACTACAACACAAGAACATGAAAAAGGTACAGCACTACTAGGTTACTCGCCGTGGCGGGCGGACTTACTCGCTGTGGCGAGCAAACATTGCTCTCTGTTACACAATCGTTTGCCGTGGCGAACAGGTGGCGAGCAAACACTGATCTTTGTCACGTATAGCTCGCCGTGGCGAGCAGACTACTCGCGGTGGCGAACGTAACAGGTTCTCTGTCGGGAAGTGCGATTTTCAACCCCAAAAACCCAATTTTCATCAACCCCAATTCCAAAATTGATATGAAACTCAACCTATGATCATTCTACAACCTCAACATCATTTATCTATGAATTCTACGGACTTTCTACACTCTTAACAACCAATCCTACGTGTTCTATCATCAAATCCGGTTTAAACCCTAATTCTCAATTTCACATGAACAACAACAAAACTACATGCTAAATTCAATTTCAGAATTAAACAACATAAGATTAGAGAATATTAGTCTCACCCTTACCTTAGATTAGTGATTGCAAGACTCTACAGGTTCTCCCTTCTCTTGGTTCTCCTCTTCTCTAGGTTCTCCTCTTTTTCTCCAAAAGCTTGTAAACCTAATTTGTGTCTGCCTCTTAGCTTTTATATCTCACACCCTCAACATATTTTCTAACTAAATCCACGTATTTTCTAACTAAATCCAAACCAGCCCCTCCAAGTCTATTTATTTTAATTTCCAACATATTCTACTAAATAATAATATAAAGCCACTTAATAAAATATTAAAATACCATAACACGTCATAAATCAACATAAATCAACACAATTCAACATAAATCACATAAGTCATATAAAAGACTTTAAACTCAACCAAAAATAATTAGATAATAAATAGTGCGTTACAACTCTCCCCAACTTATAAAATTTTCGTCCTCGAAAATGTACCTCATGCAAACAACTCTGGATAAGACTCCAACATCTTACTTTCCAACTCCCACCTTAAACTTTCACAAGTCGCTCCTCCCCAAACGACTTTCACAAGAGGTATCTCCTTGCCTCTCAACTTCTTCACTTCACGACCTTCAATCCTCACTAGTATGGTCTCAACCGTAAGGTTATCTCTAACTTGCACATCATCCCTTGGAATCACATGAGATGGATCCGAAACATACTTCCGAAGTTGCGACACATGAAACACGTCATGCAAATTCGAAAGATGCGGTGGTAAACTCACTTTATACGTCGTTGTTCCAATTCTTTCCGATATCTGATACGGACCAATAAACCTCGGAGTCAATTTCTTCGACTTCAACGCACGTCCAACACCAGTCACAGGAGTGACTCTCAGAAATACATGGTCTCCTTCCTGAAACTCAAGGTCTTTCCTACGCTTATCATGATAACTCTTTTGTCGACTCTGCGACGCTTTCATCTTTTCTTGGATTAACTTAACCTTCTCAGTAGTCTGTTGAACGATATATGGTCCCAAAACTACACTTTCACCCGACTCAAACCAACACAACAGAGTTCTGCAACTCCGACCATACAAAGCTTCAAACGGTGTCATTCCAATACTAGAATGATAACTATTATTATACGTGAACCCTATCAACGGTAGATGACTATCCCAAGTTCCACCTTGCTCAAGTACACAAACTCTCAGCAAATCTTCCAACGACTGAATTGTCCTCTCCAACTGACCATCTGTCTGCGGATGATACGTCGAACTCAACTTCAACTTAGAACCCAACGCCTCTTGCAAGCTCTTCCAAAATCTAGAAGTAAACCTTGGATCTCTATCCGACACAATGCTCGACGGAACACCATGTAGCTTCACAATCTCGCGAATGTAAATCTCTGCCAACTGAGATACAGGAAAACTGATGTTAATCGGAATGAAATGAGCCGACTTCGTCAATC
>Ga0315914_1005010_pt1 | contig 19526 bp, 8 predicted proteins | sample MpolenodulesMG_FD_203920 | JGI IMG/M metagenome (GOLD analysis project Ga0315914, IMG submission 203920) | Medicago polymorpha root nodule microbial communities from Los Angeles, California, United States - elongated nodules | ecosystem: Host-associated > Plants > Roots > Nodule | place: USA... | reverse complement strand
GTCCTCATAGTATCATCAATTCATCAGATTAACAAGACTACACTTAATCTAATTTTATCCTACTTTGTTTTAAGTGTAACACCCCACAAAGTGTAACACTTAAGACTATCACATAATATCATCAAATTTGTTTGCATGTTAAAGATGCCAACGATAAAATAGTACCTATAAGTCCAAGATGTTGCAAGCATTACTAGATGAATTACTATTGATCATTAATCACTAATCAACAATTTAAAAATGAATCAAACATTAAAATCAAAATTAACTTTTTCAAAAAAGTCAGTTTCCTGACTGCACCGTAGAAGCTCCCAAAAAAATCGTAGTGTAATTTGAACAAACTTCTATTTTCTGCAATTTGTAGCAATTCACTCATCTTTCAACATTTGATTTATTTCATGCCAAATATTCTATGCAGAATTTTAAATGGAACACTGAAGTGGAGTTTTGAAACTCCCGTTGCATTCTAACAGTTAGACATTCTATAGAGTTGGAGCATCTCTTTGCCTTTCTTCTGAAACAAGAACTTTGAGTGTAAGTTAGTACCTTGAAATCAATCCCAAAAGCTTATAGTCTTTATAGCACTTTTACTTCACTTTATGAAAAAGTGAAGTAGTTTTCTGACCTGAGATTGTTTTGATTTGTTACAGGTGCCTATAGCAAATGCAATCTTTTTCTGTGGCGATCGAGAAACTAGAAGTTTTATAGAAACTTTCTGAAATTGTCGTGTCCAAATTCAGTTCTTTCATCAATGCTTGGGTTATTGAAGCTTCTGTTTTAAATGACCAAAAAAGACTATGAATGCATGACATGGCCTAATTAAATGCTAGACAAAATATCTTGCATGATGTGATTCTCCAATAATAAAGTCAACTTGTTTGCATTTTTTACAACTTGCAATTATTCAATAACAATTACCACTTGGCCTAAATGCTTTCCTTTCCTGAATTTCTTTGTGATGCAGGTAAAACTAATAATCATTTATTAGGATGATTGCAAGTATTTGGTGTTCTTCTGGAATAAATGTCACCAGTGTTTTCTAATCAAACATAGAAGCTAATTAACATTTTATCATATTCAAGCAGCTGTCACAATTTGTAACACATGTGTAATTGGGAATAAGATATGGCCTGAAAATATGTTAGTAAATGGAAGGCTCAACCCAAATTTTAAGAATAACCAGTAAAAAGTCATTTTGTACAAAAACTCCAAAAGTTCATTGTACCAATCATTTAGCAAGATATATATTATTCAGTTATTCCAAATATCATTTTTTTAATGAGGGAAGAAGAAACTCTATCTTATGGGTTTAATTCCCTAATATAATGATGGATAAATTAGATATCTAGTCCCTTAATTTATTTATGGTTTTCATTTTGATCCCACAATTAACTGTAGTTATGCTTAGGTCCTTTAACTTTACTTTGATAGTCAAGTGGGTCCATTCTCGTTAGCTTTTAACTTCAATGGTTAACGTGGATCAACATTGTAGGTGGTCCACCAAAGACCTTATAAATTTTTTTAATTAGAATCCTTTGATCTTTTTTTTTTTTTGAAATGATAACCATTAGATCATATGCATGTCTGCTAAGATATTTAAGAAAGGGATTATGAATTATGAAAATAATATTCATGTTTTATGATTATGAATTTTATCATATGACCTCCTTTCTAAGTGTGAAAAGGACAAACACAACACATTGGTAATTTTATTTTTTTTGAGCAAAAAAATAAAAATAAAAAAATAAATATATTACCAATATATTTAAGAGGCATTTAGTATACTTAAGAGCTAATTTTATTTATTTTTTGACAAAACACACATTGGTATACTTAAGAGGCATTTAGTATTGATTTTAATTTTAAGAAGGGTTTAAAAAAAATTAAGTGGTTAAACTAATTGATCAATTTTATGACAGCATAAACTTTATACATTATAAAGTGATTAAATTATATCCTATTTTTTAGATGCAAAAAGGAAAAATATAGCTAAAACTCTCAAGTTTGTATATGTTCTGATTCAATTTCTTTCCATATTTCTTGTCATAATACAAGGTGGTTCTTATAGTATCCATGAAGTTAATCCTTGTAAAACAGATAATGATTGTATAAGACCTAAAAGATTTAATATCAGGTGTCGTAAAGGATTTTGTGTAAAGATCAGCATGTGAAATGAAAGGAGTTCTTGCTCTAGAAAAAAATTGTACAATATACTTTATGTTACAATGTTCCACGAGCTATCATTTAACTTTTTTTCCATGCACCAAATAATTGTATCTTTTTTTCTTCTTCATTTCATGGACCTTGAAGTTTTGAATTTATACTCTAAGATGATGTCAATAAAATAAAATAAAATAAAAGAAGTCAACAAAGAGTTTTATTTATAGTGTCTTCTTATCTTGTTAATTTGGTTGTATCACACCTTTTTTTTCCACATCTCCACCACCTATAAGAATCACTTTAATAGTTAAGTTGAAAAGTCATTACTATCTTATTGTTTCAACAAAAAAAAATTATTCATTTAAATTTGTAGACTACATTGAAAAGAAAAAAAACACAAATTCAACTTTGCCAAAACTACAATAGAAGAACTATGTGAACTTTTAGTGTATGATTTAATCTTTTTGCATTGTTTCTTATGAGGTTCGAAATCATTATTTGATGTAGGAATCTCGATATCATTACTATTATTATTATTAACTTATTCATCTTCCACGTCCTTCATGTTGTCGTGCGCATCAACTTATTCCTCTCCTGGCTATTTGTTGTTGGTATCCTTTGTCGTATCATCATCCAACTGCTCAACCTCGGGTGGGCTGAGGTTTATCTGAAGGTGGATTCCGTGGGGGCCGATCATCGTTAACTGTGATAGTTAACGGTGATAGGCCATTTGGATGAATCCCTTCACCATTTGTTTCTCCGATTTGGACTTGTCTTCCTTGTGTTTTAGGTACAACTTGTTACAAATAACAACTGAATGCCCAATAGTAAAGCAATTGGAATAGAATTCCGGAATCCTTTCGTAGACAACATCAACATAGAATGCTTAACCCTCAAGCTCCAACGTCACCTCATAAAAAATCCGCTTTGAAAGGATGTAACATATAAGATGTGATTTAATCTATTTATAGTGTATAATGAAGGTACTAAAAAATCAAGAAAGGATGGGTTTTAATTGTGTTTACTATTTTTAAATAAAAATCATTTTGTCTAAAAGTAAAAAAACAATACTCTGTTCAAAACACATTTTGAGAGACATTAAACAAAAAACAATATTTTAAGCAGTTTTCGTAAGTTCTTTATAAAATAGTTTTACGAGCAAGTTAATAAAGCATTGATAAAAAGGTATTTGCAGATAAGACAAAAAATAGTTAAAGATAAAAAGAGATGAACACATTATGTTCATAGTATATACAGTACAAATTTTTAAATTTTGCACGTAATGGTGAAAAAATTGAATACAAACCTTCAAAAAATGAGCCCCAAAATTATATTTTTAGGTTTTGAAATTTTGTTCGCAAAGTTAACAGTACATCCTAGGTGAATCAATAGGCAACCAATGATTTGATTTAGATGTTTACCTTTGTATGGAATTTTCAATGCTCGACTTCTCCCAAGTTTTTTTTTTTTTTTGAGGAAGACTTCTCCCAAGTTATTAAATTCTTATTCTTTCAAAAAAAAAAAGAAAATTAATTCTTGTTTTTCCATCAAAAAAAATATATTCTTGTTTTCTGAAGTAACTTGATTTTAAGAATATATCAAGTGTTTTGAAATTATTTTCACCTATCTTTTTAAGACGATCTTATAATACCGTGATTTTTTCTAAATGAAGGGTGAAGTTTCTATTTGCCCCAAGTATTAATTATACCAAGTTTCTATGATTTAATTTATTCTATTTTATACTGGATTATTTTATCTAAACTTTATATTAAAACATAGTGTTAAATATGTTTTTGGTCCATATAAAATTTTCAAATGTCCCTCCAAAAAAATTATTCAATTTTTTATCCCTCAAAAAATTTCTATTGCCACTTATGTTCCCTGTTTTTAAATCAAATCATATGTATACTTCACATTTTTGAATGATTTTTATAGAGAAGTTTATAATATTATAACAATTTATTCTACAAAAAAAATTGAATTTTCGAACAAGATATGAATTAAATTTGAATTTTTAAACGCTAAAAAATTAAAAATAAGATTTCAATTAGATAACAAAATAAAAAATTTAAGAGTGGAATAAGAAATCTAATGTCAAGTAAGTATGACAAACTTAAGTTTTTTTTACTAGAAAATAGACACCAATCATTATATAGTTCACAAGAATAAAAAAATTCAAGGTTAAATATGTTTTTGGTTCCTATCAAATTTTCAAATTTCAAGTTCTAGTCCTTTTAAAAAAAATTATCAATTTTTTGAAATCTTTTAACAATTGGTATCATCGTTCTTGATTTTATTATATTTTTGGAAAGAAAAAAATCTACTTATGATTATAAAGTCAAGTAATGTATTTGTATGACAAGCATGAGTTAATTAAAATCTATTGAGGAAGAATGATGAATTTAAGAAGAAGGAAATGAGTCTTGTAATTGCCATAGTTGTGTTAGGAATTATGTTGTTCATGTGTGTTCTTTTAGCTCTAGAGTTAGCTATGAAATAAGGTTGAATGTTGTTCTTATGTTGTTAAGTTTTTAAGTTGTTTTTTGTTGTAAAAAGCTAAATGATGTTAAAGTATGTTGTAACCCTTGCTTTTGGCAATTTAATGAAAATGTTTGGGTTTATAAACATATGCAAGCTACTGATATGAACACAAGATATGGAGGACATAATATAACCCATAACATATAAAATTGATATTAAGTTGCAAAATATCACATCCAAAAGAGGACTTAAGTTACAACCAATCATGATCAAACTAATAAGTTCCAAAATATGACATCAAGTTTGAATACTTAAACATTACAATCCAAAATAATTTGCAACTAAAAGAGTACTTAAATTTCATTACAACCCAAAACATAAAATAAGTCTCAAGTCATATTAATTAGTTCCCCTAAAAAAAAAAGTCATATTAAATAGCTGCCACTAATTCTTGTTAACTAATTGTTGTGTTCCAAGAGGCTCCATTTCATCACTCTTTCTTTTCACACCTGTGGTCCTGCTCTTCCTGGGCACCAATAGTATGCCTTCTCCCACAAGCAATATAATATTAACTAAATTAAAAGCTCATCGTATTTATTTATTTATTTATTTTCTTCTTCTTTACACTCCAAACACGCGAATAAAAATATTTATTTTTTAATACATCTAGTAAAGGATATTAAAATAAAATTATGAGTGGATTGAGTTTTTTTTTTGTTGACAATGAAGTCAGGAAAATGCTTTTACCGTAGTTCAAATGTTTAACCCACCCATCTAATTTACTCAACAGGGCATCAATAAGGTACAGACTAATTACATATTCCAAATAAACACCGACCTATACAAAAAGGCAGGGCCTCTTTCAAAACAAAAAAAAAGGCAGGGCCTGATCCATAATGTAATCTACTATTGCGCTATAAACTAGGATTAAAGTTTTGAGTAACCATATTATAAACACGAAGTTTACTTTGACTAATGGTAAATTCATGTCGGAGAATCTAGTACAACTATTCATGAAATTAAGCTAAGTTAATCCAAAGAAGCAAGCTTTGCTAAAGCACCAGCTGCAAGGGAATTAACATATGTGCAAGGTTCGGTTTTAGGTGAATCCGTACGTTTGTCATAGAACTTGTCGTTGATGTCAGGTCCACCTACAATAGCACCAGTTAACTTATGTGGATTTGGTGCATCTCTTTTGTAACCATTTCACAAAGCTTGTGGGACAGTTTATCTCTTCGTTTGTGACAACTTTGACACTGAAGCACCTCTATGGTGAGCTTGTGTTGGTGGATTTTTCCCAACTCCTACCATGTATGATCTTCCTTATGGATTTTCCCCCAAATATGTAATCCATTTGTTTACCACCCAAATATTAGACAATCAGTCTATATATGTCAATATTATTTTTTAAAAAATCATATGCTATAACAACTTTGGATCTTCTATAATGGCGGTATGTTGTTGTTGCAGTGGAAACTATTAGATTTAGAGAATTTAGAGAAAAAACTTCTATAAATCTAACTGTCCCTAGAGCTGCAACATCGGTAATAATTCCTTTTCAAAAAATCAAATATTAACAAATAGAAGTATAATGAATACCGTCGCCAAATATTAGAGATTAATTTCTTTTTATAACTCTTCAAGTTTGTATGATAATATCAAAACTATTATGTGGATATAAATAATGTATCATATACTTACTTGTTTTTTGGCAAATTCAAGGAGATGGGCTGAGTCAAATTCTTTATTTCGACATTCGACTTTTTGTTTATATTTGGCAAGCAAATCACTATATACAGCAAACAAGAAAGATGTGCTGGTGGCATACTGTGTATTGGCCCCATCTCTCATATGCATAAAACGACCTGCATAGTTATATATAAAATATTAATTATACACGTAAAAATGACGATTAAATATAAGCAAAAATGTGCACATGATTTACCAGGAGTGAATTTTATTTGGTTGTAAGGACTATCAGAAATGACTGAACATATGTAACTTTGACCATGTGCTTTAAATGTTTCAAGACCCTTTTGACCTTCAAAATGTAACTGAGTGAGAAGAACCTGAACTCCTGCATATTTAAGGTCCCAACTAAGTTCTGTTACATTAGCACTAATTGTTTCTTCTTGTATACACTTTCATGTACATTGGCTTCCTTGTTGCCATGTATAGCCATGTTGCAGCCCACATTAGCTCATCCTATTTATATGCAGCACATTAACTTAATTATTATTATTACTATCCCTACATCAATTCAATTTTTGTGAATTAAGAAAGATTGATTATAAAAGTGACAACATACATTATAGCCTGAATTAGAGCAGTAGAAGGGACATTCTCCATCATAGGTTCCTTTATGAGATTTTGCCAATTCAAAAAGCTGCCAGAAAATCGGGAGAAATAAATCAAGCTTTCGTATTCTCAAGTAACTAAATAATATAGTTTGTTTCAATAAAAAAAATAGGCTTAAAGGTATTGCAAATAGGCGCCATTTAAAATTTTGTTCCTGTAATCGCTAATCCTGGCGATTTACCCTTGCAAAGTTTAATCATTTAAAATTTCGTCCCTTAACCCACTTACGTGGCAGTCATATTCCAGTTCTATCGGCATTCAACCGCTTCGCCGTTCTCACTACTTCCGATTTTGATTACAATCTCTCTTCCATCGAAATCCACTCTTTCAAATCAAATCCACTTTCCTTCGAATTCCAATCTTCATGGACTTCTCCTTCACCAATCTCATCTCTCAAATCCTCTCAATTGCTTCAGAAATCAATCATCGCCGCTTCAACTTTGGAGTTTGAAAGTTTGGGTTCGATGTTGAAGGGGAGCCCCTAATATGGACCCTTTTTGTTAGGGTCCAGCCATGGTCCTTGCCAAAATACCTGCAATTGTGGGTAAACACACTTCCAATCTCTCTCTATAACAACCTGAATAACTTCAACACAAAGTAAAAACAACAACAAAACAATTGGATGAAGAAGATCACCAATTCAATAAGTTCACTGCCGCAATCTTCAAAACGCGGTGAATCGGTCTCTCACCTTAACTCGTCAATTCCTTCGGTAAAAATTGGAACCAGTTCAAGAAATCCAGATAAAATTTATTTGCTCACTTTCACATACTTGTTCCGTCATTGTGCTGATTTTGGAATCACCAATTCATGATGTTTTCTCTACATTATTTTCAAGTTTCAGTCCTCTAATCGGAAGGAAACATGAGGGAGCACTACTACAAAATATACATTTAACATCACAGGGGGTTTATTTTTCACATCAGCACAGAAAATATCTGAAGGGAAAGATACACACTGTGAGTTTTTACATCGGTTGACATAAGCACATGAAGGGAATTCCTAATAGCATATAACATTTACATCAATGGATAATTGAAATGATGGGAAAAACACGCGGTGGCATTTTCGCAATTTGGATGAAAACTTTGGCTAATTTTTTTCACATCAGTGGGTGAAAACTGCCTGATGTAAAAAACAAATTAGGTCATTAGCCTTATCCCTTCATCTATCGTACAAAGCATTGGATACTTTTTCACTCTCACCCTTTTCCTTGCTCTATCGTAAAGCTCAATCGTCCACCGTCCACCCCTCACCGTTTTCCTTGCTATTCAATTGAAACCTCTCACCGTCCAAGCTCTGTTTTTCCCAGTGAGCTCTCTCTCTCTCCTCTCTCTCTAATTAGGGTTCATGGTTCTGAAAGATTAGAATCTAAAGTTACAGAATCTGAAGGATATATTAAGATTCAATTTGATCTATTCTCTTGCCTCTTTTTCGCCGACGTTCCCCTCCGATCCCGAGTTGACTCGCTCCGCCTCTTTTTCTGACTCCACCACCGAAAACGCCTCCGCTGACGCCGCTCCGTTTCAGGTAACTTTACACTCGTTGGTTGATTAATATGGTTGAATGGTATTAGAAAGGAAGGATTTCAGTGATATCAGTGATATAATTGGTATAGTGGTCAATGTAACTCTGAAAAACATTTGTAGCACGAATACTATGTAGATTTATTGTGAAGTCTTTTTTCAGAAAAAAGGTATTGTGAAGTATTGTTGACATTCAGGTCACTAAATTTTTTTTAAGCCGAGTTCTTTTATCAGTGTATCGTAATATGCCTCAAACTAGTTCTGTTAAGCATTAAGGATTAATCGTTGCTTTTTTCTGAAGGAAGCTTTTTAAGGATGGTTTTTGACATAATTTGAAAGACATGTTTAGTAAGGATTTCAGTGATATTTGCAATATCTGTGAGTTCCAATGTTTTATCAAATAAATTGTCATTATTTATCCACTTTTAGCATTTGTTGATAGTCTATTCACGATAGCACTTGTAAATCTTTATAAGCTAACTACTTTGATTATTCAATGTGAGTCTACTAAGAAGAAAGGCATGCTAAGATGTGGGAACTCAACTACGTAGCTAGGCATTTTAATTTTATATAAATTAGATCCTTTTCTTGGTTTAGATATAAATTAGTTATTGGGTTATGTACTACATTTTTTCTTTCCTGTATAATAGCCATCGTAAACATTGATTTTAGTTGTTTTGCATCTTGGTGTATGTGTTTTGGTTATGGACGAGTTATAAATTGATGTGTAGAATGTACATTTAATTAACAAAATGGATTTGAGCTTATAGTATAATTTATGGGTTAGCGAATGTGTTCATAACTTTGTAGTGCTCACACTTTTTAATTAAAGGTGTGTCTAGTGTCTGACACGTTTCAATGTCTGAGACCAACACATGTGATTGCATTCAATTATCCCATTTCTTAAAATAAATTATTATTGGTGTCGATATGTTAGTGTTGCGTCTAGTGTCTATTTCATTGTTGTTTGTTGTGTCTGTGTCGGTGTTTCATAGGTTTGATATGGTTAGTGGAATTTGTAATGCGTGCTAAAGGGTCAGTGGCCTGTGGTGTCAACGGGAATGGTGAAGAAGAGGTGTTGGTTTCAAGAGGATAGGTACAAGTTAGGTACCGGTGGTTGTTTGGTTTGTCGGTGAAGGATCATGGATGTGGAGGTTGGGACTGTGAAGGTCTAAGGAGGGTTGGTTTTTCTCCTGTCGTGGTTTATGATGTTGCATTTTGTTACTAATCTAGTGTTGAGTGTGTGATGTAGAGAATGCAGGGAACCGAGTCCCTTTAGTGATGCATGTAGTTAACCCCTGCTTCCAATTATGAGTGCAGAAAACTCAAACCTTGGGGTAGTTTCAAGTATAGATCACTCTTAGTTTTGTAGATTTTCTAGATGTGCTTTTCTTCTTAGTTTTCTATTTAGTACTATAGATGTGTTTGTTGTTCATCTAAATTAAGATTTAGGGGCTATATATAGTTGAAAAATGAATATAGGATATTTACTTGTTCATGTCAGGTCAGCCAGGTTAGTTAAGGAATATATAATAGCAATATTTGAAAGCCACACCGACAAAGTAACTATAAAAAATGAAATTTATAGTTACTGAATATGTACATTGATATATAACTAAATAATGACCTCCGTGGAAAGTGTAATCAAGTTTTTTTTTTCTTTGGTTAATGAGTTTGGTGTTTACATGCATGAGATTCTTGTGATCTGTTGTAATATAAACCTACCTACCTAGGGGAATTGTGTAGCCCTCTTTGGCTTTTGCCAATTAAGAATGACCATGTGTTATAGATAAAAGTATCTAAATCTGGACTTCAAATGTGTGTCTTTAGACAGGATGCCTGTTATTTTGGGAGACAAGGATTCAACTGATACTTGGTTAAGTAGTGCTTCCAGTTTTAAGAGTGTGATGAAGCCATATGAAGAACCTGATTTGGTATGAGCTTTGTAGTAATAAAAATTTGAAGACTGAATTTCTATTTTCTTGATTAGCGTGGGAACTTCCTTGATTTAAATGTTTTGATATTAAAGCTTTACTAGTATGATTCTGTGTTCATGATTTTCCCCAATATTTTAATCTCAGGCGTGGTACCCTGTAACACCTGCTATGGGAAAGCCGTCATTTGATGGACCTGAGTGTATTGAGGAGGTATGATAATTGAATTTTCTCTTGATGTTGCTGCTCATCCTGAGTGTTTTTTGCATTTTTGTATGAACCTGTCAAGACTGAACAAACAAAAGACCTCAGTGAAGAAGCCTACACATTGATGATTTTTTTAATTTTGTTGACACAGAGCTTTCGAGGTTCATCAATTTGCTCAGGGCAATAGAAAGAAGCCTAACTGGTTTCGTCCCAAAACAAGTATGGTGTAGATTCTGTCATTTTTTTACGATAATAAATGAAATTTGTTTTTTTTTTGTTTTTTTATAACTATTCACTATATAAAAATGGTCATTCATTTGTAGCCAAGAAAGCAACCTAATGGCAATGATTGTGGATACTATGTGACGAAGAATATGCTAGATATCATCTCTGCTAATATTACTAAGTCTTGGATGAAGGTATTTTAATTTTATGATAACATGTTTATACTATATGTATTGCCAAATATAAACATATCCTTATTAATATTAACCTACACATTGTAGGTATTCAATGATCCAACGACATTAACCGAAGATGATTTATATGATTTGCGAAACCAATGGGCAACTTGTTTTCTTGACCTGTATGAAGCTTAGGATTTACATGGTATGTTTCAAAGCCAATCTCATAATTTGACATTTGTAGAGATAGTAGAATTTTGAACGGACTTATAGATGTCTTAATGCGTGATGGTTTTGGTGTGTGAAGAGCGTTTTTGCAGTTGAGATCACTTTTTCAATTGATTTTGTTTTTTTGCAGCTGAAAAATGATTATGATGTGGCTGAGATGAGATATTGTCGGTGCTTATGACTGAGATGAGATGGGATGCTTTTTGCAGCTGAAGCTTAGCATATTTACAATGATGATTCTGCTGTGGAATTTTTTTTTTGTTTGAAATTTCTGGCTAAAGTTATTTTATTGGAATATTCCTAGCTATATTATATTCATGTGCCTCTTTTATAGATTGGAATATTGACGTGGAAAATTGAGGATTGATTATGTAATATCCAATTAGATAATATAACTTCTTTTTTGGCATTAAAATTATTCATAATTTGTTTTCATTTTATTAATATAAAGGAAAAGAGCAGGTGTCAAGCTTATTTGATAAGCCATTTAAAAAAAATATATTTAGAAAGAAAGAAAAAAAAAATTTCACTACAGTGGTTTTGAAAACTGATGTGAAATATACATATTTCACTTCAGTGTTTAAATTTCAATGTTCATCTATTACAACAGTGGAAGCAGACCTGATGTAGAAATCCAAGATTTCACATCAGCCGCAACCTGATGTGAAAGGATGTGGACTTACCACATCATATCACCTTACATCGGTTGCAAACTGATGTGAAAAATCATTTCCAACTGATGTAAAAAATCATTTCTGTAGTAGTGGAGCCTTTAATTTCGTTCCAGTTAACAAACTTGGTTCCGGGTTTGGTACGAAATTGATTATCATGAAGATGTTGACGGTGGTTGTTTAGGCGGCTAGCGTGAAGAACTTAACTGTTGCAAGCACTTTATCGACGTTTGCACTTTTTTCCTAGAAAAACGCATTGAAGCTCATCTTAAGGATTTGTGGATTTATTCAAACGCTAGGTTGCAATGAAAAAATGTGTTGCAGATAATTTTGTTCAGTTATAATGAAATATGGGTTCTAAACCAGTAACCCTTTTTTTCCTTAAAAAATAAAAACAGCAAGCATTTGGATTGCTAAATTTTTTAACATGAATGATGAAATTAAAGTTATGATAACAAAGAATTAGTTAGCGATTTGTTGTGAATCAGATTGGATGATTCATCGGTTTTGATTGAAAAAGCTCAGTCATAATAAAGATACATATAGAAACCATCTTTGTAAACTGAAAAGCAAGTGTCTCACTCACTATTGCAGGTCATTTACCAAGGACCATAGGTGGACCCTAAAAATAAGGGTCCATATTATGGGCTCCCATGTTGAAGATATACATGAAGAAATGGCAAAATAAAATTCAGTTTAGGTTTGGATTTACATTTGGGGATGAATATGATGAAGATGGTGGAGAGAAATTAAAAAAAAATAAAATTAGCAGTTTATTATATTGTGTTCTTTGATTTTTTTTTTTTTTTGGTTTTCTTTGAATTTATTTTGGTGGAGAGAATTGGGGTTGATTTTTTATGACTTTGAAAAAGTTTAATTTATGGGTTTGAAGGGTTGTTGTTGTTGTTTGATTTTGAGGATATTATGTGTTGTTGATGAAAAAAATGATTTGATTTTTATGAAGAGAATTTTATTTGATTTTTTTGATTTTTTTTCCTGAGTTATATGAAGATTGACTAAGGTGTATGAATGTAATGATGAAGGAGATGAAGGAAGAAGAAGAAGAAGAAATAAGAATTTTTTTTAGGTGTTTGTGGTTTATTATAAGCAATAGTAGATCCCTCCATGATCCAATGGTCCCCATTTAAAAACAACGATCAAACTGATAAAAATAAAAGATTTAATAAGGTCTATGGTGGACCACTTATAAAGTTGGTTCACCTTAGACATTTAAGGTTAAAAACTAACGGAAATTACCAAAATAGCAAACAACATAAGATTTATGAAACCAAATTGAGACACTTTATAGTTAGGGGACTAAAGTGAAAACCAAAAATAAGCCAATGATCAACGTGTCTAAAAACAATGGAAGAAGCAGCCATAGCTGCAGAAGTTTCAGCTGCAATCTCAATACCATGCAGGTGTGTTACTATCAATTGATTTAACTGTTCTCTTTGTCTTCATATTTTCTGGTGGTGCCCAACAATGGTGATCATCAATTGGGTCCCCTACCTCAACATATAATTTATTTTTTCTAGAACTAGTTTTCAGAAAATAGTTTGTACCCCATTTAATGGCATTTTGAATATTTCCCATTTCGTTTGTTGCTTCAAATTCTGTTTTTTTCTTTGCTTTCGCACCGGTTTCCGATCCATCAAGAGTGGACGATTAATCAGGCTCGTGCGTAGAGACATGCGTACTGACCAAGCGTTGTTTTTCCTGAAAATCGAACCTGATATTCCCAAGGTACGTCCTTAGAAGAAACTCCTTACCACTAGATCCCAAGCAACTTGTAAAATATTGCAGCCCATGATAATGTAGTAACTGTGAATACCATTAGTAGCCTATATTTTACGTTGTCCCCAGCATCACAATATCCCCAAGATAGGTCCGCCTATTCAATTCAATAAAATCAAATATAAGCCCAAATCATTGATTATGTATACATAAAAAACGTTGTGTAACTCTGATATATATTATTCTCCACTATAAAAAGTTGAATTAGCCATCGAAGTTAGAGACAGAAAGAATGAAATTGGTCTACAATTTTGACGTCACTAATATATATAGAAACAATAAATATATTTTTTCCCATTATTTCAACTTTTCTTAATAGTGATTTTGTTTTAAGAAAAAGAAAGAGACATTAGCAAGTTTTCCGTCATCAAGTGCCGAGTCTCCTCTCCAAGGAACTCTGTTATTGGGAGGGAGTTTCCCCGATCTTTGTGCCTCTAAGAAGATAAGGGATTTTGTGAGTGCTTCCTTGTAATTAAATTGACCCTTAACAAGTATTTTGTTTCCTTGGAACAACGCAAGCAGTGCTAAAATGATGGCCCAGTATAGTCTTTTTATATTCCATGGATTAGCCCAGTATAATTAAACCCCGTGAGAAAAAGTGGTAGAAAGGTTTTTTTTTTTTTTGAGGGAAAAAAGTGGTAGAAAGGTTATGACGTGAGGTGTTTGTAAAATACAACTTGGGATTGGAATTTATAAAGAAATGTAAAATACTGGTTATACTTATGTTTTTTTTTGTAAGGAGGTTACACTTACGGTTGAAAAGTTTTTTTTTTTATTGTTTTGAAATGAAGAAATCACTAATAACTACTTCTTTGATTTAGGTGTGTTTTATTTTTGTGCTTGTTTGTGATGTGGTGAAAAAATAATAGTAATTTTTAGAAAATGGAACGAAAGAAAGGAAACAAACTAAGAGATGGTTGTGAGAGATAGATGCCTTAAAGCCTTTATTTATTTTCTGAGGGAAGCTATTTTTTGCTACAATTCACAAACAATGATTTAGATCCATGAAGTTAATAACAACATCAATAATAATAATAATAATAATAATAATAGAGTTTAATTGATATACAATGACATTATATTGTAATTTTACACATGCATCCTAAAATGATATATTTTCATATTTATTATTTGATGTTATAACACATCATTGGATGCACTTGTAAAATGAGAGTATATGCTAATTAAATCTATAACAATATATAAAGGAATTACATGTTTTTTTGGCCTGGATTTTTAATTATTCTACTTATCACTTTAAACAAGTTTGATTTTAAGAATACTATATTGTTGATGTTATTGAAAAAAGTAACATTTTTTATTATATTTGTTATATTATTGATAAAATATAAACATAATTTGTAACCATTTAAAAGTCACAAACATCTATACATAAAATTTTAATCAAAGTCAAAAATTCATTAAAAAAAATTTGCTCATAACTTACACGTGTTAACGCAGTAAAAAAACGGACAAAAGTATTTAATTATACATCAATATGTAACATTATAAATGTATTTAAATATACATCAATACGAAACTATTTTAATTTATCATTAATAAAAAAAGTAATCCTTGAAATTATATATTTTTATTTCAAAAAATATATAATGAGTATTACTTTTTTTTCTTTTTTTAAGTTAGGGTGCAGCAAGATGCTAAATACCCTCAAAATAGATATAAAACGAGAATAGATATAAAAATGAGGGAGGGAACCAAACCAAAACTTCCTCAAAAAGAAGAAAATATGAAACTAGGTGAGCCAATTTCATTTTTAACATAATATTCCCAAACAAACAATGGTATGTTAGTTGAGTAAGCAAAGGAATTCATAGTTAGACCACAGTTTGCAAGGGAATCTATTACATGATTTCCTTCCCAATATATATGAGGATATCTATAAAATTCATATTTCTAAGAAGTAACATCCAAATGTTCCAACTATTTCTAACTTTCCATGGAATCAAATTTGACGATTTGAAAGCTTGCACAACCAAGGATGAGTATTTCTCCAACCAAAGATTTAGCAAGTTCTTCTTAAAGGCAATTTCTATTTCTCTCATTGCACCACATGGCCCTGCTTGATAAGAAGTTGAATTTCCCAACTGCTCAACAAAACAGCGATACAAATAGCTTGATAATCTCTGAATAAGTATCCACATGACGAAGTGCCTGGGTCAATTAAATCAGAGATTATCAAGCTACTATCCAATAAGCAAGGTTCAATAAGCTCTTATGACGAACCTTGCTTCAAGAAGTGTCTGGATTATCAAGCTCTTATGACGAAGTGATTTGACATCCCCCTCTGCTTCACTGGATAAAGTTACTATCCAACTCTTATTGAACCTTGCTTGATTCCTTGCAAACCAAATAGTATTGATTAAGTTAACCAGAACAGCAGTTATAAGAGTTTTACATTAAGGGGACCGAGCTTTTTCATAGATGTTCCAGATATCTTCCATAGAACTAAACTGCATAATAACATTCAAGGATATTCCAAACCAAGACAATAGTTTTACTACAAAAGGGCCCTTTTGTAGTAATTAACAAAAGGGTCCGAGCAAGAAATGAACAAATGAAAAGTTAATTAAATGCTTTTGTAATAAAGGTTTCACACATTGAAGGAAGTTGCCAGCCTCTTTCAATAACCTGTCAACAATTGGAATTTTATCCTGCATTAATCTCCATACCATAAGAGATTTTGAAGGGGGAATATCTTAATATCAAATTGTCTTTGCCCACCTAAGGTCTTCATGAATATTAAATTTGAAGGAGTAAGCTTGCTTGAAGTCCAAAGTCACCATTTGCAGTGTGTTTCCATAAAAGCTAGTATTCTTTCAGATCCAAGGGGATGGTTGCTTAATGAACAAGTTGTCTCCTGTTTGGAAACATCTAAGATAAATTTTCTGGTCTCCAATCACCATATGAGATATAGTCACTCACATTTGATGTCAAATTATGGTTAATAACTTATAGTATGTTTAAAACTTGTGGGAGGGGAGCACCTGATGATGAAATAACATGATTTTTTTTAGCTATGTTTTAGTGCAAATCAGAAGACAAATAGAGGATGTGATGGTTCGAGGAACTTTTTGTATTGTTTTAATTCGAGTGGTTGTAATTCACTTTTACCCTAAATCATGCAAGTTCATAGTCGTTGTTGGGGATTGTTGATATTTCGACAAGGTAATCCGTATATTTCAACAAGGTAATTTACTTTGTTTTTTCTTTTTCAATTTTTATTAGGCTTAAACGCACTATTCACCACATTAGTTTGCAAAAATAACGATTTTGGCCCCCTTTTAAAAAAAAATGAAAAAAGTGACCCCTCATGTGTAACCCCTTTTGCAAAACCTTAATTTTTACCCGGTCAGCCATATGTGGCATACCACATAAGTTAAAAAATTGCCTGTATACTTTCTGAATTAATAAAAATTGAAAAATCCACAAGTACCAGTTAAAAAATTGAAAAAATTGCCTAATATTTGTTTTTTCATTATATATTGTGAAGTGAAACATGTCTGAAGATGCACAAGATCCAGTTAAACTTCATGTTCATTATGTAGATGTGAAAAAGAGGGCTAGACGTTGACAAAACTTGACGAGTTCTTTATCCATATTGGTTCAAATCATAGAACATGTGATGTGATTGTAAATGTGTCAGACGTGGACTTGGGGGAGGATAAGGTAGAAGACTTCTGGAAGACCGTGTATTATCCACAAATTCTCAAAGATGATAGCGACGTTGATTACATGTTCAGGTTAATGGTTGAGGATAACACTTTACATCTTTATGTCCGATCCATTGAAGTGTAATATTAATGAACGTGTAATAGTCTAATGTGTTCGAATTTGTGTACGTAATGTTGAATTTAAATGAATTTGTGTTATGTGTAATTTGGATCGTTTATGTGAGACTTTGTGATTTTGAGAATTTAAGGACAAATTGATGTAATTTGTATCGTTTATGTGTCATTATATGCGATTAAGTGATTACGCGTCATTAACGACAAATTTGTGTGATTTGGATCGTTTATATGTGATTATGTGATTTTGAGAAAAACAATGAATTTTGGCTATTTGGATCGTTATGTGATTTTGAGAATTTAAGTACATATTCGTGTAATTTGGATCGTTTACTATCCTTAAGTGTGATTACGGGTCATTACCGGCGAATTTGTGTAATTTGGACGGTTTTGATCGTTTATATGCGATTATGTGATTTTGTTGTTAAACCGGCGTTATTCGGTTCAATTATGAGTGTGTAAAGATTACGGGTCATTAATGACATTATTTGCATTGACTGCACACCAGTACATCATTTAATGTTGTACTGATATATCAGTACAGCGTGAGTTAACTCACACAATGTTTTACACTTGCGTGACTTATCTTACGCAAAGTTTTACACATGCGTGACTTAAGTCACGCTACGTAAGTTAACTAACGCAGGGTTATTTTGGTCAGTTTGGTTGGGTGGGAGCAAAACTTGTTGGAAAAAGAGCAGAATTCTAACTTAAGTAGGTCAGGCTTGGGTATAAAAATAAGTCTATCAAACCTAAGAGGCTGGCCTATATAGATATAATTAAAATTTAATATTAATATTTTCAATGCTTTTATGTTATTAATATTTTCAATAAAGACAAAATTTTATGTTGCCATAATAATACATTAATATTTACTATATTTAAAGAAAATACCTTATATTAGCATTTTTTTTTTTAATTTTAGTAAATTTTAGAATAGAGTTGTAACGTGCAGAAATCCTATAATTCATTTTATCCTCTAAGTTGATTTTATCATATATCAATACAATAATCATTTGAACTATTTTTTCTGCCAAATTTTCATGTATACAACATTCTTGTCGTTTATTTGACGAAGATCGTCAATAGAAATTAATAAAAATAGCTTACTTAAAAGATTTGAGTTTAAACATTAATATAAAGTAGACTTTTAAATAGGCTTTCGGGTTTGATAGACCTTTAAAAAGGCCAGATCAAGGCCTTGCAAGTTCCAAACTCGGGCCAACATTTTTTATGGTGACAATTGCAGTTTTGACATTCACTGTGTCTTAGTAACACAAATAAATGACCAAAAAACTCAGCGACAGTTAACTGCCACCAGTTTTTTCTAGTTATAAGCCAGCAATAGTTAACTACCGCTGGAGGTATTTTAGTATTTTACTTGTGTTTTTAGAAAGTATTAAAAGTTAAAAAAGCAATTGTCTTTTATAGTAGGCCAAACTCATGCCTTATAAATCCTGACCTGACGAAGCCTATTTCCACCCTAACTGCCAACCGAGCTACTAATACTAAGCCCACTAACTACCATTAAACTCACATTATTTAGTCAAACTCCCAAATTAACACATTCCTCAACCTTTAAAAAAAAAAAATAATAACATTCCTCAAGAAGCATTAAAAAAACATCCCTAATAAAAACCACTAAAAAAACATATTCCTAAAAATCACAAATTAATATTATTGTATTTATGCTCTTTGTTGATCTTGAGAATTCCACCGGCTGAAAAGAATCACGACAAAACGATTTGTATCTCATTGTTTTCGGTAACTTCTGTTTTTTTTGTTGGTTAAATTTCATTATCTACCTTCTTATAATTATGATTTATGAATGGTTTGTGTATAAATCTCTTTTAAACTCAAAAGCTATTAATGCTATCTTCAAGTTAGATGCAATAGTAAAATGGTTTGACAACAGTAGTTTATATTGGACATTTGTACTTGCTAGTTTGATGCA
>Ga0315914_1005009_pt1 | contig 19532 bp, 16 predicted proteins | sample MpolenodulesMG_FD_203920 | JGI IMG/M metagenome (GOLD analysis project Ga0315914, IMG submission 203920) | Medicago polymorpha root nodule microbial communities from Los Angeles, California, United States - elongated nodules | ecosystem: Host-associated > Plants > Roots > Nodule | place: USA... | reverse complement strand
AATAAATGGAATATTTCATTCAAATTATTTTTTCTATTTAATGTGATACTAATTTCATTACTAAATTAAGGGCATAATTGATGTGACTTACTTGCTTCTTTTTTCCTATAAATATAGTTTGTCGGTCTGAACATTTTCACATCATTCAGAATTTTTACGAAAATTTTAAAATGATTCTCGAAATCTCTCTTTTATTATGTCAACTTAGTATAACACATCAACATATTTTTCATTGTCACATGCCACGAAAGACCAAAATTGAAAGAATTGAAAATAATTGAGGTTCAATAAAAAATAGCATTAAAGAGAAAGACATCCAAAAACTAAATTTTTAGATAAAAAAAAAAACCAAACAAATGTCATCCATACATTACTAAAATAGTTCATCATAATGCTATGACTTAGACTACAAAGGAAGACTACATTTGGAGCATACACTGGGTTGGATCATCATATTAGGTTAAAGACAATCACGCAAGTGAGATTGACACCACATCTTAACTTAAAATGTCAAATAAGCATTTATTGTTCAATTCAGCATAAAACATCTGCAGTTTTCTATTTTGAGATCCTGCTAAAGATCAAAATTGAAAATTTTGAAATAATAGAGGTTGAATAAAAAAAATAGAACATCCAAGAAATAAAATTTAAGATATAAATTGACACCATTTTAATTCACCAAAAAATCTTAAGACATTATGTATATGAGTCTTCTCACTTATATTTTTCTAACCATATAATTTTGCATCCAATATAAAATATAAACTCACATATGACACATTAACATATCTCTATCAAGTGTGGTACTCTCCGCATTTGTGATTTGTTGACATTGACAAGTAATATCAAATTGGATCACTACATGATAAAACATGTGGGTTGATGGTGGTTTCATGGATGAAGGTTTATGTTTCTTTCTTACAAGAAAGGAGAGAAAACAAATTATAAATAGAAAGAAGATGAAAAAAGAATTTTAAGAAGAAAGGAATGATAAGAAAAAAAAGGATGGTGTGCTCTAACTATGAGAATATAAAAAATAGAGTGAGTTCTTGATAATATTACAGTTTTGTTTTGTTGATGGAGTTAGAGATTTTGAGGTAATTATTTCACAAAAAAAATTAGACTCAATAAAAACACGCTGCATCTTTTAAATTTTTTAATAAGCATGCATTTTGTCAACTCAACATAACACATCTATATTATTCTATTGTCACATTCCACCATAAAATCAAAAGTGAAGGAATTAATATAATGGAGGTTAAATAAAAAAATAGGATGAAAACTAAAATTTTTAATATAAAAGAATAATCAAATGACACTAAAAAACTAACAAAATGTTTATCATAATTTCGGGACTTGCGGAAGATTCTACACCGAGTTTGATCACCATATTATAGTAGAAACCACACAAGTGAGGTTGATATCACATCTTTACACAAAATCTTATGGCATCATGTATATGGGTCATCTTACTTATATGGTGTTCAAAATCCACTTTTCCGTCCTATATAGAACTTTAACTCACACTTGACACATTAGCATCTTTTAATCAAGTATGTGACTCTCCATCCATGTCTATAGTTATGTGACGAAGCACATCTTCAAAATTGTTGGTTGATGTGGTTTCGTGGAGGGAGATTTATGTTTCTTTCTTCCATGAGAAGAGATAAAGAAATTTAGAAGAAAAAAAGAGTACGAAAAAGGAATATTAACATTAGAGAAGATAAAGTAAAAAATAATTATTGTGTGTTATATCTGTGGGAGTAGATAGAATAGTGTGAATTATCGGTAATTTTATGGGTTTTTTGCATGAGTTAGAGATTTTTGAGTGATTATTTTACAAAAAAAATTATACTCATTTAAAAAAACATTACATAATTGTAAATGTCTAATAAGCATATATTTTGTCAACTCAACATAACATTTATACAATTTTCCATTGTCACATGCACTGAAGACAAAAAATAATAATAAAGGAATATGAAATAGTAAAGGTTGAATGAAAAAATTCGCAAAAAAGAGAATGACATTCAAAAACTAAATTTTAAGATAAAAATCAAACAAATGACATCCAAAAACTAAAAAAAAACAGTTCATTATAATGTTGTAACTTTTGGTGGATTGTACATTAAATTTGATCATCACATTAGACTAACAGATACCACAAAAGTGAGATTGACATCACATCTCCACCCTAAACCTTAAGGCATTAGGTATATGAGTCATATCACTTATTTGTTGTTCAATGGTTACTCTTGCAAGCAATGCGAAACTTAACTCACACTTGACACATTAACATTTATTCCTTAAGTACGAGACTCTCTGCAACTGTGGTCTGCCATCATGAATCAATGCCACTTCCCCTCAAAGTTGAATCGGGTTATGATATCATCGTCATACTTTCTAAGGGAATCAACATTGGCATGAGTCAATTCATTGGACAAAGAGCAACCACACAAGTGTAAGTGTTTGTTCCACTTCCACTGTTCTATTCAATGTTAGACCGTAACCGACACTTGATAAATCACAACATATTCTCGCCCTAAATATGGAGAAATTCTAGCTCGTGCTTGGCACGGGTCGACATACTAGTTGCTATAATTGCAGAAACGGGTTACTCTTGTCCATTTAAAACTCTGTTCTTTTATTAGTGTATACCAATGTTAAAGGTATAAACAGACAAGCATGTAATTAAGGTTTATAATGAATTTTATGGTTAATATACCTTTAATTTGACGCATTGAGTTTTGTTTTGAAAAAAAGCTGATGATGATGGTGGATGGATTTTGTTTTGAAGAGGAAGGAATGAAGAAGAAAATGGTGGAGCTTTGAGTTTTCTTCCTCTTTCTCTCAGGTGTTGTTTTTATTTTATTTTTTTAAAGGGTGTGCCACGTGGCACACCCTGATTGGATAATGCTATATAACATAAAAATGGCCAATGTTACACAAGTGAAACCCATCTATTTTTCCTCTCACACTTGTACACACAGAAGCTTCCCTTCGGCTTTGGATGCATTTCTCAGTTGCCAATAATTTTATGTACTACATGACAAAAAAGGTGTATGAACAGTAGTAAACATGTCAGCACCGTACCGCGTGCTACATGCCTAGCCATTCTTGTGAAGAAAAGCAAATCATGTTTTTAATGCATCAAATACTTTGACAGTCCCTTACTACAAATTTCCTTTTGGCTGGACAACCCACATGCAAGTGGGTCCTATAGGCCCTTTGTTAAACGTACCATTGAAATGTGAAGAAAAAGTAGCGGAAGATGAATGAACTTGACCAGAATATGTTAGTGGGAAATTTCAAGGATGTTACATACGAATGTTGGTGGAAGCTACTCCAACAATTATTTAAGTTGTTTTGCAATGTAAAGTGATCGTTGTTTTTGGATTTCCAAACTATTGTATTTGGATTTCTAAATTCTATTATCTACGAAAGTTGTTACTAGGTTGAGTTACGACCAAGTTACTCTCTTTAAGACGTTTCGTAGCACTGCCCAAAATTGTGCAAGGCAGACTATCAACCACGCCGCCTCCAAGATAAAACAAGTCCAGCTACAACTGTGCGGTTAACTACTGCACTGTAGAAAACCGTTCGAGATTTACACTCTCAAATATGGTACTAAGACCACTTTTCAATACTGAAACCACTTTAATATGGTATTGTTACCACTCTGTTATGGTGCCGGACCACTCAAATATGGTGTTACCACCATTCTAACTTTAATTTCTCCAAAATATCAATATGACACTACGACCACTCAAATATGGTGATACCACCATTTCTCCTCAAATAGAAAAATATTGAAATAATTTTTATATACCATTAAGATCATTCTTAATTCCAACAGGACATTGTTATTCCAAATAGGGACTATGACCTTAAAAGTTCTCTTTATTTCGAATGCACATATATTATCGAAGGAACTATGTTTTTAAGACCATTATTAATTCCGAAGGGACGTTAAACCGAAAAATGAACTATGGTCTTAAAAACACTCTTAATTTCGAAGAGACAGAAAAAAGGAGATGAAGAAAAGGAGAAGAGAGAAAGAGTTCCCGACGACTCAATGAAACTCATTGGTGTGTTTTTTAAACTTAGTGGAGTGCTCTATTTATATAGAGATCATGTAACTGTTTTAGAAAAAATTGCGACAATAGTTACTCTAATGGATAAGATTAAAATGAAGTTTATCCATTAATCAGTTCAACAACACTTATGGATATGATCAAAAGAAACAAACCCACAAAAGTGGAGTAAACAAACTATTGGATTTGAAGGAAGGAAATATAAGAAATTCAATTAAATTCATATTCTTATCACAACCACCATAAGCTAAATTTATGGGAAGTGATATTCTCAAATAAACATAATAATTACTACTATTTTTATCATTATCAAATATTTAAATTTAATTATCGCAATTTAAACACTACTAATGTGTGTGTTCTATTTTATGTGGGACCCACACACTCTATTTTTTCAATTCACACAACATTATATCAAAGTATAATTACTTGGTGTTTAATCTTCCAATTTTTCATCCAACATCAAATCAATGTTCCAACAATCCCCCACTTTAATTTAAAAAATGGTTTCAATAATAACGTCAAAACGTTTCTAATAAACAAAGGTGTCGCCTACAACTTGAACCTTTGCATAGCGGATAATATTCCGATTTACAAGAGTTGCTTAAAACATTGAACTCTATCTCAGACATAGAACCTGCACACAAACCTTTTCCTAAGGTATATTATAAAAGTCTGTGTGTTTATGGCCATGCACGCCTATCCCAGATTTAACGAACGCTCTAGGTATTCTGCCCCGAATACCATAGGATTTGATGACATCTCGTCATTACATAATTTTATATGTATTTTGATCACATTTTGAAGTTCACAAGGCAACTTAAGCAACAAGAAAAGCAGAAAAAACTGAAGAAATTACAAAGAAGCAAAACGTGTCACGATTGGCAGAAAACATGACACGATTTGAGAAGACCAAAACATGCTCTTGACACTATGGAAAACATGTCACGATCGAAAAAACGTGACATGATTTGGTAAAACCCTAATTCAGCTGTTTGTTATTCAAAGGAAAACGTGTCACGATTTTGGGCGAATTTCTGTACCTATTTAAGCTGAAGTCTATTCCAAAGACAAGGGTTACGATTTGAGAAGAGCAAAGTGTGATTTTGAGACTACAAGATGGCTAGGAGGGCGACCTTTTACCAGTTCATGTACGTATTGATTCCTATATTTATTATGCTATTTGTAAACTCGATTATGAGTAGCTAAATCTCTTAGAGATTAGGTCTGAGATGATTCTTTGTAATCCTAATTGATCCATGTTGCTGTGAAACTCTATTTATTGTGAATGACAATCTAGTTTTCATTCAATTCAATTGTTCTTAATGCTTTTTATATCCTGATCAAATATAAACATGATTTAGTGAGAACGAATGACTACTGACCATAGACTTTGACTTAGACCTAATTGAATTGTTCTAATAAACATGGTTAGTCTAGGAATGGATAACATGGGAAGAGTTAAAGCTTAAGTTCTTAGAGAAGTATTTTCCTATGTCCAAATATTGGGATAAGAAACATGAGATTTCAAACTTTAGGCAAGGGGAGAGTGAGTCACTATATGATGTTTGAGAGCGATTTAATTTTCTTCTAAAAAGGTGTTCTAACCATGAGTTCTCTAACAAACAATATCTCCAAATCTTTACTGAGGGGTTGACACATAACCATAGAATGTTCTTAGATGCTTCGGCTGGTGGTAGTCTAAAAAGTAATACCGACCATGAAGTCCAAGCCCTAATAGAGAACATGGCTGGCAACGAATACCGTGCTTTTGCGGAAAAGAAGAAAAGGGGCGTGTTTGGGGTGAGCGACCACACTGCAATCTTAGGAAACCAAGCAGCCAAGAACAAACAATTGGGGACTTTAACTAAAGAGTTTCATGGGTTTACTATGGCCAACAAACAACAACAAGTAGCTGTAATCAATTGTGATTTATGTGGTGAGGGACATGCAAATGGTGAGTGTGTACCTGAAGGATTTAGTGAGGAAGGCAACTATGTGGGTAACTATCAAAAGCCAAACCCTTACTACAATCCACGCTATAACAAGCACCCTAACCTTAGCTATTCAAACAACAACACCTTGATCCCTCTGCTACCTAACCCTCAACAACAGTAGCCAAGAAAGCCTTCAACTCTTGAGGAAACTATGATCAATTTCATGAAGATGACTCAAGGTAACTTTGAAGAAATAAAGAAGAGTCAAAAAGTTGAATGAAATAACAATGAAGCTTCAAGAAAGATGCTTGAAACTCAAATTGGGCAGATGACAAAGCAAATAGCTGAACAAAACAAAGGGGGATTCTCAGGTAACACCAAAGAAAACCCTAAGAATGAGACTTGCAATGCTGTTGAGTTAAGGAGCAAAAAGGTTTTGATACCTTTAGTTCCAAAAGCTCCAAAGAAAGTTGATGAACTAGTGGTGGAGGTAGAAAGAAATGGTGAAGTTGAAAAGAATGTTGAGGATGTAGTTGAAAAAGAAATTGAACATAGTGTAGTTGAAAATGAGAGTGATCATGGCGTAGTTGAAAATGAAAGGAAGAAAAAAATAAAGGAAGAAAAAAGTGAGAAATTGATAGATGTTGATTCAATCTTGAGGAAGTCTAAGAACCAACTGTTGAAAGATGGAGATAAACCACAAGTTATTTCATCTTATGTGAAGCTTCCTTATCCTCATTTAGCCAAAAGAAGAAGAAGGAGGAAAGTCAATTCAAAAAGTTCATGGAACTTTTCTCCCAACATCAAGTTAATATTCCTTTCGGTGAATCTCTTGATCAAATGTCTGTTTATGCTAAGTTCATGAAAGAGTTGTTGACTGGAAGAAGAAAACCAAAAGATGATGAAAACATCGCTCTTTCAGAAAATTGTAGTGCCATTCTCCAAAAGAAACTTCCACCAATGCTAAAAGACCCAGGTGCATTTACTATCCCTTGTACCATTGGGAAGGTAGATATTGGAAGAGCCTTATATGATTTAGGGGCAAGTATCAACTTGATTCCTCTTTCCATGATGAAGAAACTAGGATGTGGTGAGCCCAAACCCACAAGAATGACCCTCACTCTAGTTGATCGGTCAATCTCTTATCCTTTTGGTGTGCTTCATCATGTGCTAGTCAAAGTTAATGAGTTAGTCTTTCCTGCTGATTTTGTGATCTTGGATATGGCTGAAGATGAAGACATGCCACTCATTCTAGGAAGACCTTTTCTTGAAACAGGTCATGCTTTGATTGATGTTGAAATGGGTGAACTTATGTTGAGATTACATAATGAGCAAGTGGTGTTCAATATCTTTGAAGCCATGAAACACCGAACTGAAAACCCTCAATGTTACTAAGTTGATGTTTTTAAAGAAATAGTTGAAGACAATTCTCGTGAGCCTCAACCAACACAACCTATATAGAGAGCAATTGTGAATTCTATAGAGAATTGTGAACATGATGAAGATCTTGAGGTGAAGGAATGTATCAAGCAACTTGTGGCAAACAAGCAAGAGTTAGAACCGGTAAAAATTGAAAAGATACTTGGTGAAAATTCTATGGGGGCACCAACCTTGAGTGTAAAGAGGGAGAAAAATCCAGAATTTAAAGAACTTCCTTCTCACTTGAAGTATGTTTTTCTTAGCAAGGATGCTTCAAAACTAGCAATCATCAACAACACCTTGATACCTTTAGAAGAAGAGAAACTAATGAGGGTGTTAAGGGGAAATCAAGGAGCCTTGGGATTGAACATTTCTGATTTGAAGGGTATTAGTCCAGCTTATTGCATGCACAAGATACATATGGAGGCTGAATACAAACCTGTTGTTCAACCTCAAAGAAGACTAAACCCAACAATGGAGGAAGTGGTCAAGAAAGAGGTGCTAAAGTTACTGGATGCAGGTATGATTTACCCTATCTCTGATAGTTCTTGGGTGAGTCATGTTCATGTAGTGCCTAAGAAAGGAGGAATGACAGTGGTGGCTAATGAAAAAGATGAGTTGATACCCACCCGTACCGTCACTGGTTGGAGGATGTGCATAGATTACCGGAGGTTGAATACCGCAACAAGGAAGGACCACTTCCCGTTACCATTCATGGATCAAATGATAGAGAGGTTGGCTGGCCAAGCCTTTTATTGCTTTTTTGATGGGTATTCGAGGTATAATCAGATTGCGGTGGCTTTGGAAGATCAAGAGAATAATTCCTTCAGTTGTCCATGAGGTGTGTTTGCTTATAGGAGAATGCCCTTTGGGTTGTGTAATGCGCCGGCGACCTTTCAAAGGTGTATGCTTTCCATCTTCTCTGATATGATAGAGAAGAACATTGAGGTATTTATGGACGACTTCTATGTGTTTGGTAAGTCTTTTGATCAATGCTTGTTTCACCTAGATGTTGTCCTTAAACGATGCACCGAAACTAACCTTATTTTAAATTGGGAAAAATGTCATTTCATGGTAACTGAAGGTATAGTTTTGGGGCATAAAATAAATGCTAAAGGCATAGAGGTGGCCCAAGCAAAGATAGAGGTTATAGAGAAACTTCCCCCTCCTGTTAATGTTAAAGGGGTGAGGAGTTTCTTGGTGCATGTTGGTTTCTATCGGCGTTTCATAAAAGATTATTCAAAAATTTCCAAGCCCCTTTGTAACCTCTTAGTTAAAGAAAATGATTTTAATTTTGATTGTGAATGTTTAAATGCTTTTTCTTTGATTAAGACCAAATTGGTGTCTGCACCAATAATCATTGCACCTGATTGGGATTTACCTTTTGAACTTATATGTGATGCAAGTGATTATGCTGTTGGTGCAGTCCTAGGCCAACGAAAGAACAAATTTTTCCATGCAATTTACTATGCATGCAAGGTTTTAAATGAAAATCAAGTTAACTATTCCATTACTGAAAAGGAATTGCTTGCAGTAATATTTGCATTGGAAAAATTTCGTTCTTATCTAATAGGCTTACAGATCATGCAACTCTTAAGTATCTCTTGACAAAAAGGGATTCAAAGCCTCGTCTGTTGAGGTGGATCCTCTTGTTGCAAGAGTTTGATCTTGAGATTCGTGACAAGAAGGGAGTAGAGAACGTGGTGGCTGATCACCTCTCAAGGTTGGATAATAGTGAGGTGACAAAGAAAGAGAAGGCCATCATGGCCGAGTTTCTAGATGAAAAGTTGTTAGCTATTGGAGAAAGGCCTTGGTTTGACGATATGGCGAACTTTAAGGCCGGAAACATAGTTCCTGATGACCTGGAGTATCATCAGAGGAAAAAGTTCTTCAAGGATGCAAACCACTATCTGTGGGATGATCCTTATCTGTTTAAGGTAAGCACTAACAGTTTGATTAGACGTTGTGTTACAGGTGAGGTGGCTAATAGTATCATGTGGCACTACCATAGCTCAGCTTATGGGGCCCACCATAGTGGAGAAAGAACCGCTGCAAAAGTCTTGCAAAGTAGCTTCTAGTGGCCCACCCTTTTCAAGGACTACCAATACTTTGTAAAGCGGTGTGATAAATGCCAAAGGACAGGTAACATTTCTAAGAGGAATGAGATGCCCCTAACAGGAATCATTGAAGCTGAACCATTTGATTGTTGGGGCATTGATTTTATGGGACCATTCCCTTCCTCTTACTTTTTTCTCCATATACTTGTTTGTGTTGACTATGTCACAAAATGGGTTGAAGCGATACCCTTTCTTGCTAATGATGCCAAGACTTTTGTCAACTTCCTTCAGAAGAATATTTTCACTGGGTTTGGAGCCCCTAGAGTCTTAATCAGTGATGGGGGGAAGCACTTCTGCAATAATTTTCTTGAAAATGTGCTGAAAAAGTATAACATCAGGCATAAAGTTGCAACTCCCTATCACCCACAAACAAGTGGTCAAGTAGAGGTTTCAAACCGTTAGTTGAAATATATACTAGAAAAGACAGTTGCGTCAAATAGGAAGGATTGGTCTAAGAAATTAGATGACGAACTGTGGGCATATAGGACAGCCTTTAAGACTCATATAGGGCTCCCACCCTATCAGTTAGTCTATGGGAAGGCATGTCATCTTCCAGTTGAGCTAGAACATAAAGCATACTGGGCCATTAAGGCCTTACATTTTGATAATGTAGCTGCTGGTAAGAAAAGACTCTTGAAACTTAATGAACTTGAGGAGATGACGCTTAGAGCGTATGAAAATGCGCTCATCTATAAGGCCAGGACTAAAAGGTATCATGACAAAAACATAGTATCTAGGGATATTAACTCTGGACAACTAGTTTTGTTGTATAATTCTAGGTTGAAGTTGTTTCCTGGAAAGGTCAAGTCAAAGTGGTCTGGACCGTTCTTGGTCAAAAGTGTGTCACCTCATGGAGCTGTTGAGTTGATGACACCTGAAGGTGACCGAAGTTTGAAGGTAAATGGGCAGAGAGTTAAGCCATATCTCGGTGGCGACCTACTAAAAGCAAGGGTAGGACTTATTCTGATGGACCTCTAAGGGTCCTTAAATCATCATCACCACCATCTCCCAAAATAACCAACTTTCATCAAACCTTACCTTCAAACCCTAAAAATGGTGAACACAAGAAATAAGCAACAAGCCACAAAGTAAGCTAAGGCTGCCCCTAAATGCAAACAACCGATCAAACCAAATCCCACAACCGCACCACCATCATCCGTGAATCAACGTTTCTATAACGAGCAAGCCAAAGACCGCTTCAAGGACATAAAACACTTCCAAGTGATCCAAGAGAGAGGCTTCAACCTTCCTAAGTTGTTAGCCAACCCCGAGTTTGAACAAGTCATCACACAGAGAGGTTGGGAGTCTTTCAATAACAAGACTTTGGCCCTTGAGTTCTATGCGAACGCTCGGTTCATGGGGAGAAGGTATGTGTCTTATGTGAAGGGGAAAGAGATTAACTATGGCCCTGAGGCTATCAACAAGCTGCTGGATATTACACCGCCTGCACAATGTGACGTTCAGAGGCGGATAGATGAGTGCAAGAATTGGAAGGATGAAGATTGGGAGGAGCTTTTGTTACTATTATGTGTTGAAGGAGCGAAGTGGCAGGGAGGATCTCGAATGTTGTTGAGGTCCGACTTCAAGCCTTACCCTAAGGCTTGAGCGTCATTTGTGGTGCAGACCTTGGAGGGCACTACTTGCACTTCCGAGATTCCATGTAGACTTGCATGTCAACTATGTGTGAACCCTATTCATTGTGTTGCGTGGAGTTGTGAATTGGTGGATGCAAACAAGTCAAATTAGCTCATCTTTAGCTAGTAGTGAGTTGAACTTTTGGGTACTATCGCTTGATCAGGTAATTGTTATTTTACTGTCGATTGTCAATTTTGCAAGTAAATTCCTTGAGGATAAGGAATGGTTCAAGTTTGGGGTTGTGATGACATCTCGTCATTACGTAGTTTTATATGTATTTTGATCACATTTTGAAGTTCACAAGACAACTTAAGAAACAAGAAAAGCAGAAAAACTGAAGAAATTACAAAGAAGCAAAACGTGTCACGATTGGCAGAAAACGTGACACGATTTGAGAAGACCAAAACATGCTCTCGATATTATGGAAAACGTGTCACGATGGCAAAAACTTGACATGATTTGGTGAAACCCTAATTCAGTTGTTTGTTATTCAAAGGAAAACGTGTCACGATTTACTTAAAAAGTGCCACGATTTTGGGCGAATTTCTGTGCCTATTTAAGCTGAAGTCTATTCCAAAGACAAGGGTTACGATTTGAGAAGAGCAAAGTGCGATTTTGAGACTACAAGACGGCTAGGAGGGAGATTTCTTCAACCTTTTACCAGTTCATGCATGTATTGATTCCTATATTGATTATGCTATTTGTAAACTCGATTATGAGTAGCTAAATCTCTTAGAGATTAGGTCTGAGATGATTCTTTGTAATCCTAATTGATCCATGTTGCTGTGAAACTCTATTTATTGTGAATGAAAATCTAGTTTTTATTCAATTCAATTGTTCTTAATGCTTTTTATATCCTGATCAAATATAAACATGATTTAGTGAGAACGAATGACTACTGACCATAGCTTTTGACTTAGACCTAATTGAATTGTTCTAATAAACATGGTTAGTCTAGGAATGGATAATCTTTTGTTAGTGATATTAGGTTAACATGCTTAAACCTTCAAAGATTATTAGACCACCTAAGGAATTAGGGGCTGTAGTTTGAGAAGAGGTTCCTAACAAAAGGAATTGATTAGGACTATTTTGTTAATTATCGTGGAACTAGAGAATCATTCATAAGAATAAGTGCAGTATACCAATTAGGGGAACATAGATGATTCGAAAGACTTGATCTCATCTCTCTCTTATTCTTAAAACCAATCTTTATTTTCTGTCGTTACTTTTATGCAATCAAACCAATCCACTGCCTAGTGGCAAATCAAAATAACTTTTATTCATCCTAATTAATAACGTACTAGAATTGTTGAGATTAAAAACAGTCCTTGTGGGAACGATATTTTACTACTTCGATAGTTTTTGGTACACTTGTCAATTGTCTATCAAGTTTTTGGCGCCGTTGTCGGAGACTGTTGATTTATTTCAACAAGGCAACTGCGTTATAATTTAGGATTTCTGCAATTTATTTTCTGTTTAATATTTTTTTTGTTTCAGTATTCATTAATTACTTTGTATCGTGCAATGTTACTAAGGTATTTTGCTATTTATGCGAGGTAGACGGAGTTCAGACGATCTATAGTACGAGCCTGAAATAGAAAGGACTGCAAGAGCCAATCAGAGAGCTGTCTGGTTGTCAAGGTCAGTTCCACCGAGTGCACGAGTACAGATACCAAATTCGACACTTACTGAAGCTGAAACAATCTCTTCTCCTAAAGCGAGTACAATGGGAGATGTTGATCCACAACCAAGGCCTAAGTTGGGAGACTATGGTTTAGCTAATCACCATGGTCGCCTAACTCACACTTTTCAACCTGCTAATCCTGTGGCTTTTTATATCAAGACATTTGTTCAGAATGGGCTGAAGGATAGACAGTTTGACGGGACCGTTGCTATTAGTCCTCATGAACACTTGAGCCATTTTGCTGAAACATGTGAGTTTTGTGTACCCCCAGCCAATGTGACTGAAAGCCAAAAGAAACTCAGGTTGTTTCCCTTCACCTTGACTGGTAGAGCCAAAGATTGTTGCTATCTTTACCTAGTGGAACCATTCAAACATGGGAAGAGTTAGAGCTTAAGTTCTTAGAGAAGTATTTTCCTATGTCCAAATATTGGGATAAGAAACAGGAGATTTCAAACTTTAGGCAAGGGGAGAGCGAGTCACTATATGATGCTTGAGAGCGATTTAATTTGCTTCTAAAAAGGTGTCCTAACCATGAGTTCTCTCACAAATAATATCTCCAAATCTTTACTGAAGGGTTGACACATAACCATAGAATGTTCTTAGATGTTTCAGCTGGTGGTAGTCTAAAAAGTAAAACCGACCATGAAGTCCAAGCCCTAATAGAGAACATGACTAGCAACGAATACCGTACTGATGCAGAAAAGAAGAAAATGGGCGTGTTTGGGGTGAGTGACCACACTGCAATCTTAGCTAACCAAGCAGCCAAGAACAAACAATTGGAGACTTTAACTAAAGAGTTTCATGGGTTTACTATGACCAACAAACAACAACAAGTAGCTGCAACCAGGTTTAATTTATGTGGTGAGGGACATGCAAATGGTGAGTGTGTACCTAAAGGATTTAGTGAGGAAGCCAACTATGTGGCCAACTATGTGAGTGTGTACCTGATGCTAACACTTGACCAATAGATATTGAGTTAATATTTGATTGAGTTTTAGTGCTAGTGGGAGATTGTTGGAGTAAGCCCTGATTGCCAATCTATATTTATTGGGTTTGGCATTGTATCATGATATTGATATAAATATTGTGAATATATAATAATAAGGAATTTCTTTGTTGATTTTGTTTTGTTTCAAAATAACAAAGTCCCTAGAATAGTTAGTCCGTTTAATGAAACATTAAGTATAACTTAATTGTGAGATCCCATTAAACATAAGGACACTATTCTTAAAGTATCCGTAGTCAAGTTTTATTGTGAAGTGGGATATCATTAAAGCATGAAGACTATTATGTGGATAGACTGATGATCACATCTCACACATCATGGATAAAGAGTTATCAAGTCTTCACATAGATATAAATATTAGGAGTAATATTTATATTGGATTGACCCACCATGAGAATACTACATAGTAAAAGTTATGAAAAGTGTCATAAGATATTCTCATAGTGATAATGGTGTATTCCACCCTTTGACCTGAAACCACTATGTACCTTAGATGTTGGAGTCGAGTGCTTTGTCACCATTCAAATGTTTTCTATAACAAGATGACTATAAAGTTGGTTGATGGGTACTCCACAAATTATGCTGAGGGACATGAGTGACCTAGATGGAATTTGCCCCTCCTACCTACGGTCCCAATATTGAACTAGACAAGGGTGACATGCTATGCCTTGTGTTCAATATATACACGAGGGCAAAAGGGTAATTATACACATGAACATTATCATAGAAAGGTTTCATCAGATCACACGACATTCTCGTCACTTGGGTAGCAGTGATGTGTTGCTAGATACCGCTCACTGTTTATAATATTAAATATGTGATTTAATATTATTGCCAACGTTACGGGAACTTATAGGGTCACACACAAAGGATAGATAGATGAGAGAAATAAATAAGTAAGACATATTTATAAAATAATAAATAGGACTTATTAGTAATTAAATAATTAAATATGATTTATTATTTAATTTACAAAAAAAATGAGAAACGCAGTCTACCGTAAGGTACGGTGTGTTTAAGTGAAATATGGTGCACCGTAAGGTACGGTGTACTTAAGTGCTTGTCTTGCTGACCACACAAGTGATTCTATAAATAGAACCTACGTGTTCAAGCATTATTAACTTTATGTGAGTGCTTAACCTAATTCACAAAAGTTGTGAAACCCTAGCCGCTGCTCTCTAAACCTTTTCTCTCTGAATCTCCGTTGGAATTGGCTAGCACCGGTCATCGGAGAAGTTCTGTTTGTCTGGACTAAGTAGAGGCATCGCTAGTTTGCTTTGCTCGTGATCAGAAACAATTACGCTACAAAGTTCTGCTCTTCAAGATGTAAACACATGAATCCTTAAATTGTTTAAGTATGTGTTTGATTTGTGATTAATGATTTAATCAAGATCCGTTTCAATGAGATTTCTTTCGCAAAGAGGATTAAAATTTTGAAAAACCCCTCTTAAAATCCCTTCAAAAGGATGTTTGAAAAAAAATGGTGGGAAGAGGTGAAAGGGACGAGAGAAGGAAGAAGAGGAAGAAAGAAGAAAGAACGAGAATGGAGGAAGGTTGGAGGAGAAGAGGAAGATGAATGATTTAAGGGGTAATTTCGTCCTTTCGCGTTTGTCTGAGAAGCCAGGGGTATTTTCGTCCATTCATGTCAAGTTTTGCTAATTAGTGACGTGACAGTGATTAAATGGGGAGAGGGATCAAATTTTAAATAATTAAATTTTGCAAGGGTAAAATGCCAGGATTAATGAATTCAGGAACCAATTTTTAAATGACCCCTATTTGAAAGGACTGAACACATATAAAAGCCTCTAGGTTTTCCTTTAAGTTTCACAGTAAGCAACATTGCAAACAAAAATATATCATCCTTAGCAATGTAGTTTTGGCTTTTACAATTTCAATGCCTTGTAGTAGTATTTGTGAGCTTCCGAGGGGAAGACACACGCAACCATTTCACTAATCAACTTATTGGCGCTCTTCATAAAAATGGCATTGTTGCCTTTAGGGATGATACAAACCTCAAAAAAGGTGAAAATATATCATATGAGCTTGTACAAGCCATTGAAGAACTCGCAAAAATTGCTGAATACATTGAAGTATCAGGACAAATGGTTTCTACCTATTTTCTATGACGTGGGTCCATCTGATGTACAAAAGCAAAGCGGAATGGAGAAAAAAAAAACCAAAACTACTAGCAGTTTAGTCTTTAGTGACTGAAATTTCGGTTTTTAAAGCATAAAAATCGGTCACTAATTTATTTAGGACCGAAATAAACACCACGAATCAGTCACTATTTCGACCGCCTTTAAATAAGTTTTACATTTGGTTGCTATTTCGGTCACAAATGTTCAACTTCTTTATTACAGCAGTTTCTTTTTGTCGGTGTTCATAAAATAAATCAAGTAACTTAAACTATTGTTTCATTTGTTTATGCTTAACTAATGCTTCTTTCTTGTAAACAAAAAAAAACTGATGTCCTTTTTCTCGATCAAGACTAAATTCATTTAGAGATTTAATCACAAAAAATTGATTTTCACTTTAGTTCCTGTGACATCTCATGCACGCCTAACATAAGTTTTTAACGTCAGATACTAAATTGATAACAGAACTGCACATTCAAGGACTACTTTGTATTTAATCCTGAGTCAGTGACCTTTATGACAGCGAAGTGCAGAATCATGGATCAAAGTGACCATTTATTCTAAAATAATTCTTCTACATAAGAGTTTGTCTACGTCGGGTTTCACGTGGGTAAACTATTTTTGTCTACATCTATTTGATGTTATTTGGTTGGGGTGTGTTTAGTGTTTGTGGAAGTTGAGGAATAATGTAACTTTCTGTGATGATGAGATCAACATTCTTCAAGTTGTTAAGAAAAAAAAGTTTATCTTAAAGGCATTAGATGGTTGTTTTTTTATAATTTAGTTTTTTAGTCTCAAATTATAATTCATTTTAAAAAGAAAAAATTTCTTCAAAATTATATAAGATATTTCATTATATTAAAGAATATTACAATATTCTCCCCCAATATTTAGGAGTTACAGAGATAACACACATCCCCATTTTTTTTTAATGGAGGGAGATAACACACATCCCTTGTATCCTTTCTAGACTACAAAAATTTACTCAACATTTTTTTTTCCTTTCAATTGCCAATACTTTGATGTACTATATGATAATAAAGGTATATGAACATTACTAACCCTTTCAAACACGTCAGCACCGTACCGCATGCTACATGCCTAGCCATTCTTGTGAAGAAAACAAATAATATCTATGTAGTTAATGCATCAAAGACTTGCTGCAATTTTCCATTTTGGCTGAGATGCAAGTAGAGGTGTCAATATCATAGGGACTTGAAGCTTTGGCCCCAGTCCACATAATAAGGGGGCTAGAAAATTCACAAAATTAAAAGACCCACATTTATGCAAGCCCACAAATAAAAAAATCAAAAGGCCCCAAGCCCCAAAATTTTTATAAGCATTTTTTTTACCGTAAAAAAAAACTTTTTTTAAACCTAAAAAAAACTTCTTTTTTTTTATCGTAAAAAAAAAAGTTACCGAAAAAAAAACTTTTTTATTAACTAAAAAAAAAATTGAAATAATTAATATGGGGCTTTTTTAGGCCAACAAATAAATAGATTTTATAGTGGACTTAGTCCCAAATAATTTTGAGAATTAGGGGGCTTTAATTTAGTGAGCATGATGAGCGTTTTTTTGAGTGGACTTTGAAATTTGGGGCTCTAGGATGTTACATACGAATGTTGGTGGAAGCTGGCGAGAAAGATCCTGGAAAAGACTCAGCTACGAATACTCCAACAATTATTTAAGCTGCATTGCAATGTAAAGTGAGACTATTCTTAATTTCCTCTAAAATCTTAACAACGAATTACAATTATCATATAATTTTTCCTTTCAGTTTCACAGCAAGCAACAGTGCAAACAAAATACACCATCCTTAGCAAGTTAGTTTTGGCTTTTACAATTTCAATGGCTAGTAGTAGTAGCAGCAGCATCCAAAGTGTCTCTTCACCTAGGAGGATGAAATGGAAATATGATGTGTTTGTGAGCTTCCGTGGCGAAGACACACGCAACAATTTCGCTGATCATCTTTTTGGCGCTCTTCATAAAAATAACATTTATGCCTTCAGGGATGATACAAATCTCAATAAAGGTGAAAATATATCACAAGAGCTTGTACAAGCCATCAAAGAATCCCTTATTTTCATTGTTATCTTCTCAAGAAACTATGCTTCTTCCACATGGTGCTTGCGGGAACTGGCCAAAATTGTTGGTTGCAATGAAGTAACAAGAAAAACTGTTCTGCCTATTTTCTATGATGTGACTCCATCTGAGGTACGAAAGCAAACCGGTGATTATGAAAAAGCCTTTCGAGAGCATGAAGAAAGATTCAAAGAAAACTTAGAGGAAGTGAAAACATGGAGGACAGCCCTAACACAAGTAGCCGATCTCTCTGGTTGGGATATGAAGGATAAGCAAGTAGTATTTTCTTTGTTTACCACATGCTGATCAACACTTTTAAGTTTACTAACAAAACTTTACCTGTTTCACTGAACTAATAATTTTTCATGGATTTCACTGAACTTTTCAATTAATTACAGTAGCACTTTGTCATTATATTTGATTTTTACTGTCGTGATTTTTGGTTCTTGGATTGTTTTATCAATTAATGTTTGTTGTTTTTGTTTGTGGTTGTCATGTGATGATATCGAATTTCTATACTCTGGTCTTTTAGGCGAGAACATGCAGAGATTGGAAAAATTGTTAAAAACGTAACATACTTAGTGGGAATCAAAACTTCAACTTTACCTGGTGATAAAGTTGGGATGCACTCAAGAGTTGAAGAATTAGAAAACCTTTTGAATTTGGACTCAGATGATGATGTTCGAGTTGTAGGGATTTATGGAATGGGCGGAATAGGGAAGACAACTCTTGCTAATGCTTTGTATGATAGCATCTCCAATCTATTTGCTGGACGCTGCTTTATTGATGATGTAAATAAAAGTTATAAAGTTGATGGCCCAACTGAAGTGCAAAAGCAACTTCTTCGTCAAACTCTAAATGAAGAAAACCTCCAGATATGGAATCATCCTATGGGATCTAATTTGATTCAGACTAGGCTATGCCAAATAAAATCCCTTGTAGTTCTTGATAATGTTGACAAAGTTGAACAACTGGGTAAATTGGCCATGACACGAGAATGTCTAGGCAGAGGGAGTAGAATCATCGTAGTTTCTAGATATGACCGTATCTTGAAAGAGCATGGAGTAGATGAAGTTTACAAAGTTCAACCCTTGGATTATTTTGATGCCCTTCAATTGTTTTGTCGGAAAGCTTTCAAAAGTGATGATATCATGAGTGGTTACGAAGGCTTGACAGATGATGTACTAAGATATGTTGGTGGCCATCCATTAGCAATTGAAGTGTTGGGTTCATCTTTGTATGGTCGAGAGGTCTCTGAATGGAGAAGTGCATTGGAAAGATTAAAAAAGAATCCAAGGAAAGATATTATGGATGTACTTCGAATTAGTTTTGATGGACTAGACGATTCAGAAAAGGATATATTTCTAGATATTGCTTGTTTCTTTGATAGAAAAAAGGAGGCGTGGGTGAAGAAAATTTTAAA
>Ga0315914_1005008_pt1 | contig 19534 bp, 9 predicted proteins | sample MpolenodulesMG_FD_203920 | JGI IMG/M metagenome (GOLD analysis project Ga0315914, IMG submission 203920) | Medicago polymorpha root nodule microbial communities from Los Angeles, California, United States - elongated nodules | ecosystem: Host-associated > Plants > Roots > Nodule | place: USA... | reverse complement strand
AAAAAAAAAAATCTACAGAAACAATAGATATATACAAACGATGACATAACATGATAAATTGGTGTGCTTCATTTTAGATGGAATTTGTTAGATAAATTGTTGCTAACTTAATGCAACATTTTAGAGGAAAATTATTAGGTTAAGTTGCTGCAGACCTAATAAAATTAATAAATAAGGATTTTTGATTAAAAATACCACATATTGTCGTTTCTGTTTATTCTAGTTTAATTCCTCGTGATAAGTGGTTTTAGTTTAAATATTATTGCCTCGCGATAGTAGTGAGTTAAAAACAAAAATGAAAAGAATGACTAAATATGTTTTTTTAGTAAATGGTCACTTTAGTCTCTAACTCCGCAAATCGATGTCACAAAGATTCCTGACTCAGGATTAAATACAAAGAAGTCACTGACTTTGTACTTCCGTTATCACTTTAGTCCATAACGTTAAATAATTCTGTTAAGTGATGATGTGACACATGTTATATGATGACATGACATTTGATGTGTCACAGGAACTAAAGTGAAAGTAGAAAATAGTTACTTTGATTCTGAACCAAAAATCAATATCCCCAAATTGAATTTTACATCCCTAAATCTCAAATCCTTAAATGTCATCTAATTCTCTCATTTGTTCAAAATCAATTTTTCATTAAACATCATCTTACTGTTAGATCCCTGACTGTGCATACTTACTATCGTGGTTGGGCCTAACACAACCTCACAAAAACGGCTTATGAGGTGAGGATTGCCCCCACTTATAAACACATTGTCAGGTCAACTCTTATCAGATGTGCGACTCTTAACACACCCCCTCACAACCAGCACTATTGGCTTGGTTCGTGAACACAAATGGTGGGTGGCCCGATAACAGAAACCTGATAGCAGGTGGCCCAATAGATCTTGAAGAGGCTCTAATACCATCTTAGAAATCGTGGTTGGGCCTAACACAACCTCACAAAACCATCTTATGAGGTGATGATTGCTTCCACTTATAAACACATTATCAAGTCAATTCATATCCGATGTGAGACTCTTAACAACATCTACTCTTACCATGATCCCTAGCAAATTGTTAGTTTGTCAGAATGCTACCTACTGACGGTAAACATTTAAAATAGTTATAATTTCCTTTCAAAACTGAACCATGAACACTAAGTTACTCCTCTTATATTCGTGAAAGAAAAGTAAAACAACTCTAATAAAACACACTAAATAAAAATGGAATTGAAAGAAAGAAAGGAACGAGAAACAACTAGAGTACATTCCAACTCTCTTAATGAAAAAATTATGTCCTGAACCATAAGTATTCAAAGAAATTGGTATTTGGTAGTGATGGGTATATCCGTCAATAAACATTCTTTATGGCGACCTTTATATAATGATTTAATAGTTATGTTACGGAAATATTTTGGTATTCAATTATGAAATTATTTTGGCAAATGTTATGTTGGGAGGTTCTACGGTGCAGTCAGGAAACTGACTTTTTTGAAAAAGTTAATTTTGATTTTAATGTTTGATTCATTTTTAAACTGTTGATTACTGATTAATGATCAATAGTATTTCATCTAGTAATGCTTGCAACATCTTGGACTTACAGGTACTATTTTATCGTTGGCATCTTTAACATGCAAACAAATTTGATGATATTATGTGATAGTCTTAAGTGTTACATTTTGTGGGGTGTTACACTTAAAACAATGTAGGATAAAATTAGATTAAGTGTAGTCTTGTTAATCTGATGAATTGATGATACTATGTGGACTGAACTTTTGATGCCACTGTACAAATAGTGGGGTGTTACTCACTACACTTTTGATATTATAATGTTGACTTCATCAGAAAAGTTATTTTCACAACTTCACCATAGAATTTTCCATGTTTCATAATAGTTTACAAGCTTTAAACACTAATGTCTTATTGTTGTTAGTAGTTAGTATTCTGTTAAACTAACAACTTGTCAGTGACCATAGTGAGAGTACATTGTACTGTCAGAGACCTAACTGATAGTAAGTATGCACAATCACAGACGTAGTAGTAAGTTGATGTTTAATGGAAAATTGATTTTGAACAAAGGAGAGAATTAGATGACATTTAGGAATTTGAGATTTAGGGATTTGAAATTCAACTTGGGGATATTGATTTTTGGTTCAGGGACCAAAGTGATCATTTTCTATTTTCACTTTAGTCCATGTGACACGTCAAATCCATGTCATCGTATAATCTGTGTCACATCATCACTTAACAGAATTATTTAACGTCAGGGACTAAAGTGATAACGGAAGTACAGAGTCAGGGACTTCATTGTATTTAATCCTGAGTCGGAGACCTTTGTGACAACGAAGTGCAGAGTCAGGGACTAAAGCGACTATTTGCTCTATGATTTTTTAATGCACCTTCAAAAAATAAATGTTTTTTTTAATGTAAATATTTCAATTTTTTGTTTTAGTTTTTAGAAAAATTCTTTGACTTTTAAAAATTTTCAGTCATCTCTTTTGATTTATCTTTTTAAGTCAACTCATATGTATTTATTAAGTTTTTTTTTTATGAATTTTTTAGGAATATTAATAATAATATAAATATCTTTCACAAAAAATTTAGCATTTTTAACATAGCATGAATTAAATATGAATTTTAAGCGCAAAAAACTAAAAATTTAGATTTAATTAATATTTTATTAAAAAATTCTAATTTTTTGAGATGAATTCTTGTAGTATTCTAAACATGATCGCACGAAAAAATTAAAATTTTGAAAGATACACATGAATTTATCATATTTATGTCATATCTTTTTTCAACTCTATTATTTTATTTATCGTTGTCATATTGACCAAGACGGTCAACACAGATCCAAAAAGAATCTTTAATAGGTATTTCAATTTTTTCCATTCAATATTAAATGAAGAACATAGTTGTAAATTATATTTATTTGACAAATCTTTAATAGATATTTTAATTTTTTAGATAATAACAAAAATATGAATATTAATTTAAAGATTTAACAACTTAATATACTTTTTTTTTAAGGATTAATATAGTTTTTATTATAAAGGAAGCTTTTTCATTCTTTCTTTTTGTTACAAAGAAGTTTTTTCATTCATATATACCAAAATTATTTATTTACTTATGACTTTTTTCAAAATGAATTAAAATTACTTATTCTTTTTGACAAAAAAAATGACTTATTTATTTAATAGTCCCGATGTATTTTTTTTTGTTAAAATTACCTAATTATAATTTCTTTCTCTTTTTCGAGAAAGTACTTTTTTAGGGGTAACAGTCGTTTTGGTCGCCCGAATGTATAAAGAGTAGTTACAATAGACTTTCAATGTATCTAAATTTCAAAGTAATCCTTAATTGTGCAATTTGTTAATCAAAATAGTCTATGACGCTAAAATAATCCTTCAATACTGACAATAACTTGTTTCGTGTAGGAATTAAAATGATAATAAATAAGTATTTATAATGTTTGATATAACATATTGAAAGACTAATATGATGATAATATTAACAAAACATTTTAAAGGTAGAGACTATTTTGATTAACGAAGTGCACAATTAAAGACTATTTTAAAATTTGATACATTGATGGATTATTGTGGCTACTCGTTACACATTCATGGATCAAAATGACTATTACTCTAATTTTTTTTAATTTGTAAAATTATAATGCATATCTCATATGTCGTTATCAAATCTGCACGAGATACATTAAACTAGGATTCAATTGATTGCTAATTGGCCTTTTTTTTTGAAGGAATAATATTTAGACATTTAATTAGTCAAAATTAATATATCATTAAAATTATTTGACATTAATCATAAATATCTTAAAAATTTGGTATTAAAAAAAAAAAACTTTCGATTTCATCAATTTGTTCTCTAAACTATTAAAATAATCTAAAAGGTCCCTGAATTTACCATCGTCGATCAAACTTGTCCTTAAAAAAAGTCATTAAAATTATTTGTATTTAATTATAACTTTCTTAAAAGTCACCTTTATTATAAAAAATAAAATTTTAATAAAATATTACAATTGTAAATACTAAGTAATATTTGAATCAAAATAGTGAAAAATAGAAAGAAAAAAAACACGTAAATACTAAGTAATATTTTTATAATCAAAATAGTGAAAAATAGAAAAAACAAATATATTAATTCAACATATGCTTTTTCTTTTTTCTTTTTTGTTTTCATTGACCATTTTTATTAAAAATTTTGACCACATAAATACCACATTATCTTTGCTTGACTCTTACTCTATTTTTATAATAAACTTTCTTAAACATAATTAAAGTAAAATTATATAATAATTACATTCTTTATTTAAAAAAGTATAATATTTTTTTAATAAAGTAAAAAAAAAAATTATTAATACTATTTGTTTATATTGGCAAATAAAATTGATAAAGGGAATCTTATCCACCATGATTCTTACTCCTATTAATATGTCCGTATATGTAATCTCTTCTTCACTTCCCTCAAACAATAAACAAAAAAACAGTATCAGTTTTTCGCAGAAACTACTGATTCCAAAACGCGTGTATCCACGCGCACGACTTCAAATATACGACCCAAATTCTCAATTTCTGAAATCTTCATCATTCTCCAAAACCCTAATTCATGGCTGATTCAAACCTCACCGTTCAACCACCGCCGGAACAACCACCGGAGCAACCACCGTCGTCTGATCTCGATTTCAACGACTACGGTGGCGAATTCAACAACACTGCTCTTCCTTCATTTGACTCTTTCTTCAACGATTCAGATCCCGATCTCGATTTCCTTGGTGATTTCGAAATCACCTTTGATGATCTAGATAATCTCCCTATCCCGTCGGAGACTGATGATTATCTTTTTCATGATGCATGCAACGCTGACGGCGTTCCAATTTCGCATGTGATTGATAATTCGCCGGAATCAGGTGCTTCTGTGGTTTCCGGTGATCAGAGTCCTGGTGTTTCTAGGTTTTTGAATTTGGATTCAGTTGCGGATGATGATGAAAAAGAGAATTCAGTTGATGTGAAAGTTCTGAGCTTTCCGTCACCGGAGACTGAAAATGAAAATACTGAAAATTCTTACCGGGAACGGGAAGAGTCTTCGAATGGACCGGTTTCGTCTCAAGGATCGGGGAACGGTGGATCGGGTGTTTATGAAGCAATGAATTCACCAGAGAGGGATGTTTCATCTTTTCATGAACATGAAAATGTGAAAGAGGATGTGAAATTGGAGGGTAGTGTTGTTAAAGGCTGTGATCTGAAGAGTGATCTGAAGAGGAAGAAAGAGAGTAACTATGAAAGTGCTGAGAATCGAACCTCGAAATGTAGCAGGAGGTCGTTGTCGATGGAGAGGACGGAACAACAGCAATTTCAACAACAAGCTCAATCTGGTTTTGATGGAATTGAAGATGAGGATGAGAAGAGGAAAGCAAGGTTGATGAGGAATAGAGAAAGTGCACAGCTTTCAAGGCAGAGGAAGAAGCATTATGTGGAGGAGCTTGAGGAGAAAGTGAGATCAATGCATTCTACAATTACTGATTTGAGTAGTAAGATTACTTATGTAATGGCTGAGAATGCTACACTTAGGCAACAATTGAGTGGTGGTGTGATGTGTCCACCACCACCACCTGGTGCCGCGATGTACCCACCGCATCCAGGAATGGCACCTATGCCTTATGCATGGATGCCCTGTGCTCCTTATGTTGTTAAACCTCAAGGTTCTCAGGTTCCTTTGGTTCCGATTCCGAGGTTGAAGCCTCAGCCAACTGCTGCGGCTTCGAAGAGTAAAAAGAGTGAGAGTAAGAAGAGTGAGGTGAAAACTAAGAAAGTTGCTAGTATTAGTTTGTTGGGTTTGTTTTTCTGTATCATGCTTTTTGGTGGACTTGTTCCTTTGGTAGATTTTAAGTTTGGTGGTTTAGTTGATAATGTTTCTGGTAGGTCTAGTTATGTTAGTGATAGATGGTTTTATGGTCATGGTGGAGGGAAGATTTGGCCTGTAAATGGTCATATGAATGAATCTGGAAGGGACGGGGAAGCAGGGTTTCCGAAAGGAAGGTTTGGCATTTCTGATAGGAATAATTACGAGAGAGGGAGGAAACTAGGAGAAGAAATGAATGAGCGGAAAGACTCGAGTTGTTTCGGTCATCGAGACAATGCTAGCGAGCCACTGCTTGCTTCTTTGTATGTTCCTAGGAATGATAAGCTGGTGAAGATCGATGGAAACTTGATAATCCATTCTATTATGGCCAGTGAGAAAGCCATGGCATCTCAAGATGCTCAGGGGAAGAAGGAGAAGAGCGAAACTGGTCTGGCCATTCGGGATTCTGCATTGGCAATTCCTGAAGTTGGAAGAAATAGAGGTCAACATCCAAATGTGTATAGGGTTTCTGCTGAACAGAGGAGGGCTATTGGCTCTGGTTCAACTAAAACCTTGAAGGACCATATGAAGTCTTCTGCAACCGATGGTAAAATGCAACAGTGGTTCCGTGAAGGAATTGCAGGTGAATATCCTTTAATTATGCCTGACCTCTAATTTTACCCTATAGATGGTTTGGTAGGAATGATACATTCTCTTGTGCTGATTATGTTATGGTTTGTTTTTTGTTATCTAATCACATTTTTGCCTTTGGGTAGCTCATATTATAGGTTCAGTGTGTTCAATTTTGGTGATGTTTGAGTCTTTGGGATGTTTTTTTTATATTTAAGCTCACATATTTTGTGTTGGTTGTTCCTTGGTTACCCGTTGATAAAAACTTATCGTGTTGTTTGATAATTAAAAATTTGTGTCTTGTAATTATTTCTGCAACAAGTTTCCTTGGTTGTTTCAGATGTCTTCCAAACTTGGTTAGATAGAGTTCTTGAATTCCTTGGGAGTCTCTGAGTTGGTTTTATCTGTGCTTAATTAACAAATATCACTACTAATCGTTGCAGTTTTGGTTCATTGTTGTATTTGTGAAATAGCTTTTCTTATGCCATAATTACAATATCATCCAAGGTGTCTCTTTTGAATACAAGAACCGAAACCAACGCCTTCATGTTGTCCACCTCTCAATCATGCATGCTTAAGCTATATCTTTTGCTTATTGCACAAATTTTATGCCTGACATATGTACCTGTTTGCCTATTTTGAAACACATAAAACATTGAAATTATCCTGAATTTTCTGGTTCCATGATGCAGGTCCAATGCTAAGTTCTGGCATGTGTACTGAAGTTTTCCAGTTTGATGTTTCTCCAGCTCCTGGAGCAATAGTTCCAGCAACAGCAGTGGCAAATATTTCTTCCGAAAACCGTCAAAATTCCTCCACTGTCAACAAGAGCAGGAATAGAAGAATCCTCCACACCCTCCCAGATCCACTTCCTGGAACCCGTCTGAACATAACTGAAGAGCGTGCAAGAAATTTGCCAAAAGACCACCTCCCCGGGAATAAATCATCCATGGTCGTTTCTGTGCTTGTTGATCCCAAAGAGGTAGGAGATGGCGATGTTGATGGCATGATGGCTCCGAAGTCGCTCTCTCGGATTTTTGTGGTTGTGTTAATCGACAGTGTCAAGTATGTGACTTACTCATGTGGTCTTCCCCGTGTTTCTCCTTTGGTGACAGCTTATGTTTGACAACCTTTCCCATTTTGATACAAGCTTATCTAACCCTAGAGTTATAGATGTGGCGGAATGGGAGGGAAAGAAACGAGGCTCCAGTTTTGTACATAACAACATATTTAAAATAGCAGGCCTTGTGTACCAAAAACTGAGTTGTACTTTAGAAGCTGGCGTTGATCAACTGTCTATGTACTGAGTTGAGACATTTCTTAGAAACTTAATAAATAATAATATATGCTCGCTTATAATTTACAAGTTGATCCCTTTCATGTCTTGTTGAATTCATATTGCAGTGTATTTGAACTTTAAACGTGGTCTTGTAAAAGTATGGGAGATAAATAGGGAGAAGAGCTTCTGAGCTTTCTTTATTCGTCGTCATTGTTTTTGGAAGACAGAAAAGACCAAAACTAAAAGCCGAAACAACTATTTTTATGACTGAGATTGTTTTTAAAACTATTTTGAATTCTCCTTTCAAAATCAACTTGTTTTGTTAGGTTGATTTGTAAAAACACTGGTGTTTCTTCTGTGTCAATACAAGGAGCGTTTATCTTGTTTTGGTCTTTGTTTGGCTCTTTAGTACAAACAATATCTGAGATTCAACAGAGAAAGTAAAAAACTGCCGCAAAAAGGATACATTTCAATGATCAGGGTGAAGAGAATACCTATAAGGTCATAGAGATTTTGCACTTCTTTTTTATAAATGAAATTGTGTACAACTGTATCAAAAGGTGTATTTCCTCACCGAAGGTAATAAAATAAAATGGCTAGAAGATTGTTGGATTCTATCTGGATAGAGCATTGACCAGAACCAAGTTTTTGATCTAAAATAAATAGTTATAAAGCTTATTTACGCTGAAAATTGAAAACATTAAGAACAGTTATGAAGATCATAATCATCATCTTCTAGTTATTTTTTTTTTTATATACTTTCTTTTTGAAGTATTTGGTAACACGGGAAAAATAAATTAAGACAAAAAACATATAATGACTTAATCAGATATTTACAAAGACAAGTGTTCTATTAAAACAAGTAGATATGATTGTAACTTCAGATAAAAAAATTCAAATGGAGACCAATACAACTCTTGCTTAATAATCCGGTATAAACAAAAAAACTACAAGGACGTAAACAGAAGGTAAAGTTATCTTATTTACCTTTAATAACAGAAAACTAAACTTTAAAGGAATCAAGCATGGTCTTAAGAATCTTCTCAGAAGTTTGCCACTGCTTGTCATTGGCACTAGCCACAAACAAAACAACAGTATTTCCCTTTGCTGTTGCTTTTGCAAGATTGTGTGAACCAGTAAGAGCATATGGAGTTTCAAGCACATATTTGTAATACTGCAGACACCATTTTAAGTAATGTTAGCCACTAATAGTCGCCAACAACAGATAACATTTACATTTCAAGCAGTAGTTTGGACCCAAAAAAATGATGAGAGCAGGGCTGTTGAGTATGATTCATATTCACTAATAAGTGGACCAACATAGTGGGCGAACCCCTGACATACAATTCAGGGGTAAACTTGTAAGTTAGGAGGATTGGAGACCGTTATATTTGAACTAAGTTTGGTATTCTGATATTCTAATTCATTGCATTATAGAAAACTACAACAATCACTCTTTTGTCCGAGACAACCGTTGTGCTCTTGTGTGTTTATTTATATCTTCTTATTTTAGAATTGGATTTTCTATTCTAACAATTTCCATAGCTAACCATATTCTACCAGAAACTAGTGTATATGTGTGTGTTTGAATCTCTTCTACATTGCACATTTCAGTGAAATGCTACAACTAAACATTCTAATTCCCTCAGCATAACTTATGGTAGGAGGATGATGAAACTCAAGTTTATATAATTGATTTTATGACTATGATAGGTGGTAACCCTCTTCTTTCCCATTTTCTATAATAATAACAGTTGATTCCTATCAGACTATGTTGAAAAGACTAAAGAGTACTTTATCTAGTTTCTTCATCTTCAAACAAGTTAAAAAAAAAAAAAAAATCATAAATGTTTAGACAACATAGGCTATAGAGAGCAAACATACCGTCTGATCATCAATCTTTTCAACTGAAGCCTCAAGGAGCTCATCCGGATCTAAAGTGTTTCCGGTGACAAATGGACCGAGAGAAGCAATAAGCTTTTCCGGGCTCCCGATGTCCTCAATTGTTGCATTTGGTTTGTTGGTTAGGCGTATCAAAGGTGAAGCTACTACCTGAATTTTTCCTTGTTTTTCATCTTCAAATTTAACCTCCACCCATGGCTCTGCACATTTTGGTTGACAGTAGTTTCCTGATAGAATGTTAGCTATCCGAAGCTGTTTCCATGTTGGGGGAAGGATGAACTGGTATGGCTGCACATTTCCTGCAAAGAACTAAATCTAGACTATCAATTGTAAAGAACAAAAGGACACAATTTCAAATAAACTTATACATTAGAGAAGCGTAGTCACTTGCACGAACATGTAAATATATAATATAACCATGCAAAAACTAGTCTCTTCACACATAGTATATTAAATTTTCAACAAAAAAAAACTATTGAATTGAAAGATCGATCAATGTACCAGCTCGAAGGGCAGGAGTATCTTTAGGAGAAGCTTTGAAGAGAACAAAAGAAGGGTCTGATGATGAAGGAGGGAGGAAAGAACCAACTGAAACTTCTCTAGCTTGTGACTGTGGTGGCTCTGTGAGAGCAATAAGTGGTAGTGAAAGAGCAATTCCCTTCAAGAATTCTCTTCTTGGTGTGCTTTGAAAGTGAGTTTCAGGAAATGAGACAGAAGCTGAAGCTTTGATGAATGCACGAAATGGTGACAGCTTTGAATGAGATGAAGTTGTGAATGGGAAAAGGGAGGTGAATGGAGAGGTTGCCATTTTCTGACTGATCAGTGGAATCTGTGAAGGAAGGAAGGGACAAGGTTCAATGTTGATTTTTTTGGTTACTATGGACCTTATCCATTGTGAAAATATGATGTGATCCACGTATCACACTTTGCTACACATGACATATAACTTTTTGGATCAACGTGTGTTTAATACAATTTGGTATATATCGACCAAATTTGAAAATTAACCTATATTGTGGCCATCTTAATTATTTTATAGTCAACTTCATCCGCATGTCTTCACATAAACTTTACACTAGAGTTACTATGAAAATAGTTTTACATACATATATAATTCTCAGCCCTACTCTTGACATTTAGTTATCTAATCACCTCCATCTAATAGAAGTGAGAGTCAATTTTATTGAGAGATTCTCGACGTGATTCATAGATCGTTGTATGATATTAATTATGATGTGATTGATTGTTGAGAATGTTCGCTTGTATGAAATGATTGTGCAACATTTTAACGTGTCTTCAAGATAAAGTCCATCTCGAATTAGGCATGCTTACAGTTTGGAACAAAAATATCACTACCTTCTATCAAACTAATTGTTACTTCCTCCGTAAACCGTTAACCTTTTTTTTTTTTTGTTGGTAAAGTAGTCTAGTGGCTAAAATTCACTTTTTTCAAGGTGAATAAGTGAGGTGTCCAGGGTTCGAACCCCGACCCCTGCATATAATAATGCATGTCCCTGTCAATTGAGCTATGCTCACAGGGACAACCGTTAACCGATTAATTAAAAATAAACAACTACACAAAATCAAATATTATTAGATGCATTTGAATGTTTTTTTTTGTTGCAAAAACTGTTAGAATCAAAAAAGATTTCAAATTATTTTTTCAAAATCAAACTACATCGAACCAAACCGCAAACCACACAAGTAAATTTTAATGCTTGTTTGTTTTTTTATTAGTATGAAACATTGCATTAACATATTGTTTTTGGTTTTATTTAACTTTATTCATAAGTTTCAAACATAATAAATCATTTTTATTCTGTAATTTTATTTATAATATATTTTAGGCTTAAATACGGTTTTGGTCTCTATATTTTACAAAATCGCAATTTTGATCCACTGTTTTTTATTGTGCAATTTTAGTTTCACATTTTAGAATTTTTGACCAATCAATACTTTTGATCATCTAATATGATGACATGACAATAAATTAGGTGAGTTGACATGAAAATAAAGGCTTTAATTGTTGGGAGTCTTATAAAATGGGGCGTTGAAATATGTTGTGACAAAGCATATAAAAGCAAAATAAGATCAATTGAAATGATATACAAAGAGCTGAAAGTGAACAATTTATTGCCACATCATTAAATTGAATGGTCAAAATCATAGGTTGTTCAAAATTTACGAAATAAAAGACCAAAATTACGCAATTAAAAATAGGTGGGAGGGTGGGTGGGTACCAAAACTGCGGTGCTGTAAAAAATTACACTTTAGACCTTCAATAAAATTCATGGTGCCACAAACTTACCTATCATCCAAACATATAATTGAACTTAAAAGTTTATCATAATTAAAACTATATATTTTTCTTTATTTTCTTTTAATTGTTTTTACTTATTTATATATATTTTTTTTTACAAAACTCGCTTATACTAGTTAAATATTTAACTAACATCGATGAATGAGGGAGGGGACCAAGCCGGTACCCCTCCCTGGATGAAGAAAGTAATGAAGAAAAAATAATGAAGTATTTAACTTAATATTACGTCTAGTATTTAACTAACTTAATATTTAACTAACATCGATGGAATCTTTTTCTTTTGATCATCTAATATTTAACTTGCTTTTTCCTCATTGACTTAATATTTCGATAACAAACTTGTTTCAGAACGTAGAGAAACTATGTGGAGAATGAAGTATTGATGTTACTAAATTATAAAATGATTAAAAATCTTTTTATTTTTATTGCTTCATAAAAAATATACACTTTTGTACCAAAAAAAAAATACACTTTGACCGGTGCATTTGAATCTTGTGGAAGAGATTAGATTTTCATGTGTTAAACTAATATTCGAATTTCAAAAGATGTATCTACATTTTTTGTTTTCAACTATGTTAAAAGTGTTCTATAATGGTTTGATCAAATAAGTTTATATGTAGACATTTTTCTAAACTTTCGCAAGGTCATTAAATGTTCACAACAAAAAAGCTAAAACTCTTTCTTACGACTAGCTTTTTTGCTTCTACTTCTGATGTCAAGTCTCAAACCGAGTACCACAAGGATTAAGAGAACCTTACAACCAAGTGACTTCTCCGAAAACTAACCCTTGTGACCAACTAATCAAACAGGGAAAAGATGGTTTGGATAAACTTGGGTCATGCTAAGTACACAACTTCTTAGACTTTTAAGGAATTAACTACACAATTGTCAAGATATTTTTTTTTGTATTTGATTCCTTAACGAATACCCTTAGCATTTTTAAGTGAGCTAATTGTTTGATCACAATGTATTTGATGCCTTAAACAAATACCTTTGTTAGCATTTTGCAATATTAAAATGTGCATGAAGAGAAGTCAGAAACTCTTCCTTGAGGCTAACTAATGAAACAAACATGATAAGGATATATTGTTAAAAGTTTCAAAGTAACCGTCAAAACGATACCCATATATAGAAAGAAAGTAGAAACAAGTCATTTGTCATCTAAAGTTATCATCTAATGTTAAAGAAAATGAAAATATGTGCATGCTTCTAGTATTTAGCAGTGCTGCACTAGCTTCAATAAATGAATAAATAAATAAAAAACATTACTGCAGTGGCAAGTAAAATATAACTGACTACATTGTCTTCAACCAAAGACAAAGGAAACACCCAGCTCTTTATTTCTGCTGCCAATGCTGGTTTTAAAGCAATCTTCACAATCTGAAAATGGCGGCCATAAACAACACTAGCTTTCTTGTTTTCTCTTATAGCTTCTCTTATAGCTTCTACTCCAACTTCCTTACATAATCCCTCTAGTTCAGCATCACTCCCTAATTTCATCTTATGTGTGTATACTTTAAGTATCTCAAATCGACCCTCCAAATCAGGTGGTGGCACATACAATTTCTATAATTACATAAAAATATAATAGAATAAGACAAATGATTAATATACTTTTATAGTAATAACAGTAGCTTCAAGGCGATGAATTACAAACTTGTGTTGTAGTAATAACAATACGAATTACAAGTATGCTTGTAAATATTCGTACCAGATCAAGTCGTCCAGGACGCAAAAGTGCATCATCAATGGCTTCAATGCGATTTGTAGCTGCCAAAACAAGGACTCCCTGGAAAAAATATGTGAATATAGTTACAGGACAGGGAAAAAATTAAGATGTTGACGGTGAGTAAAAGAGTACACAAGGGTGGGAGGACAGAATGTCCCCAAAAAAAGTAAACTTACTTTGGCTTCTTCTAAACCATCCATTTCAGTTAGCAGAGTGGATAAAACTCTCTCTTCAGATACGGAATTACCGCTCGAACTATGACCCCTAAAATTAAGGAAAACTTAAGAAGAGTACTTATATTTTGACAGAAACAGAGAATTTACCGAAGTGTCATCAATGCACTATCTAACACTCTTTCCAACATACTATTATTCAGGAAATACTATATCACAGATGTTAGGCAGAAGGATTGCCAAAAATACAGTTCAGATTACATGCACGATCCTCTTCAGTGTGTTGTTCAGCATAAAGAATTCAATAAAATACATTTTCTTAACAAAACAATTGAAAACTAATCATGAAATTCTATCAGCCTATCACAGTGTGCAAAAGGCAAACGACAACATTATAATTCTTAGGATTATTTTCCATAGCACATATAAAAAAAAACTTACTAACCGTTTCCCAGCTACTGCATCAACTTCATCAAAAAATATTACACTTTTTCCGGCAAGCCGTGCTTTGCCAAAGATTTCACGAAGATAACCTTCTCCTTGTCCGACAAACTTTGAAATCATTTCTGTACAACTAATTCATAAGTTATTACTTCAAAATATTTCCTTAAAGTGGAAGTCAGTTTCTATAAGAACTGAGTTTCAAAGAGAAAATGATGTGAACAGTAAAAAGATAATCAGAGGTCTGAATGTTAGAATTGCACAACTTGGAATCTGGAACACAGCAAAATTCAAAACATAACATTGCTGTTATAGAGAATAATAAGAATACCACTTTATATAATACCACTTTATATAGGAGAGTGATAATACTGCAAAAACGGTTGAACTAATGGTTTCAAGGTAACAACTAAGAATTTAGTCACATTATTTACCCATTTATGATGGCATATTATGTTGAATCTCAATTTCTCAAACCAACTTTATTCTTAGCATAGATGTTATGATGGCATATTATGTTGAATCTAAATTTCTCAAACCAACTTTATTGCTTAGCATACATGATCTAACTGGTGGTTTATGTTTTTCACTCCCTCCCCAAGAGCCATGATCTCAAACACTGCTTGAAAGTGACATCACATTCACAATAGATACAAATATTGTGAGTAGTGTCATCGATGGCATATGGCAGACAGAACATGATGGAAGGCTAAAAATTTGCCATATAAACATGCCATTGCGGCCTATGGCAGACATCCCTTCACAAATTGCCTATGGAGGATGTCGAAAAATTTGCCACAAATTCCACCTAGGCTGACATTTGACAACACAGATTGTGTGAAGGGTTTGTGGAACATTGAAAATAAAATAGTCCTGGTACAAAGAATTTGCATCTTTATAGCATGATTGCTACTTCAGGGAAAATGAAAGGATCTATTCTATCTTCATCATAAACTTCAGTCCTAAATATGTCTAGATTCTCCACACTGAAATGCTAAGCCCTACTTAAAAAAATTAAAATTATTCAAACCTCAAGGAAATGAAAGGAACATTAGCAGCATTTGCAACAGCTTTAGCAAGAGTAGTTTTGGAACATCCTGGAGGCCCGTAGAGAAGAATTCCACGAATAGGGTTTATTCCCAATCTTGAAAACGAAGCAGGATATGCTTCATAGGCCACTCAACAACTCGCTTGAGCTTTTCCTGTCCAAGGGAGGATACACTCAGACATCGCTGAAATGTGATATTTTCAAAAGTAAAAATCAAATGCAAAATTTACAAAGTACAACCTTCACGTCTTTCAATCCCCCAATATCTTTCCAAGTCACTTTGGGAATTTCCAGAGTAATGCCTTTTGTTATACTTGGTTCAACAAGAGACCTTGCATTCTTCCAATCTTCCATCATTAAACTGAAGTCATTAACATCTTTCTTTGCATTTGAAGACCTTCTAACTGCAGAATTGACAGCTTCATTACACAAAGCCCGTAAATCAGATCCGACATATCCATTGCATGATGAAGCAATAGATTCTAAGTCGCATGAATTCTGAGGGATCTCCCTTGTATACAGCTAAAAATAAGTTCAACAAAAACAACATAAATTCATGGTTGAAACCTGACAGATTGACTTTTCTCACTAAACAATTGGTCTTAGAAATTGCATAAACAAATCTGAAAAAGTTATACTACCAGGAAGTTCATTATTCTAACTGCTTAATTTTTTAGTAGTGACCCATGAATGGTTCTATATGCACACACATACACACACACACGATACACCCTTGACGTCTCAAGGTTTGAGCTCCTAACTTCTTGCTTCCAGAGGCTTTTATATCATCTCAAGAACCAAATCATTCTAAAAGATTCAGACATTAATTGAAGGCCCAAAAATAGTGTTTCTCTAAGTTACCTCTAGAATTTCAAGGCGCTCCTTTTTATCTGGGACTGTAACCTCAGTTTCAATATCGAAATGTCCATACCTTCTTAGGGAAGGGTCAATTGCATCCACCCTGTGCATGCATAAACAAAATACAAGAAACTAATCAAAAGTATTCAAAGTTCTTATCATTTATGCTCCTCCTTTTATAAAAAAAATCTCACAATTTCAACAGTAATTTAATGTGCAACCTTTTAGTTGATGCAACCACAACTACCCTTGGAGTAGAAGAGGTTGCTTTGCTTGAGTCCATCAAAGTACAAAATAGGGAAACAATTCGGACATCTTTATCTCTTCTGCGTGTAGACAGTGTAAAATAGTGGGATCAATAATATCAAACGATAGCTTAACAAAACAGAAATTTGAGGAGCATGATCTGTTCCTATATTGGTACTGAAAATCTGTCATTGATATTAAAGTATCAATAACAATGATAGATAGCAAAAACACAAACAAAACATATTGACTCTCCTAGGCAGTTCAAGAATCATGATCTCTTCCATATCGTCCCAATATAATCCTTCTCAGTTAAATATAATAACACAATGATAAACAAAGTAAATAAAACAAACAAGTTGCATTGAGACTCTCTGTTTGTATAACATAAACATTAACACATTTTATGCCTTATTGCCAAGGCTGATAGCAACATTAAATCACTATCGTTCAATTACAATTTCTGATTAAACAAAAGCAACATAAGACTTGACAAATTTTAGATAACCAAGAGCAAAGTTGCAATCTTGTGAATTCAACTAAACAACAACTGGTACATTCTGATTTGTAAACTTGACAGGGTATATCCGACTCTATCCCCAATTAATCCAATTAATGTTAATGACTACTTAGAAAACATCATTCAGAACTTCCATTCAGAAAACATAAGGATTTTAACCCTTTATTCAGTGAATGGTGCTAAAGATATTTCAAGAAAATCAATGACAAATTGTCACATACTGGGAATCTCGGGGTGGACAAAGTACATCCATGTCATCAACGACGACTTGGCCGAGGCTACATGAGATAAAGCCTCACAGAGGGTTCTCTCACAATCACCAGCATGTGCGGTATGAACAGTGTTCGGGCTGCAAAACAAATAGACAAGTAATTGATTCAGGTCCTAGAACTTGGGAAGAAGATTCACAAAACTAGATACAACAAGTACCTGATAATTATCAAATTTGCTCCACACTCCTTAACAATTGCTCGTACCAAACTGGTCTGCAATCACACTCAAGCATGGTTTCGAAGGAGTAAGCACATCACATAATTATTATCTTATAAAAATGATTGCATGCAAAGTGAATTAACACAATTGGATGAATTGAAGGATAAAAAATACCTTTCCAATGCCACGTGGACCAGAAAGCAACGAAAAGAGAAGTAAGAATAAGAATAACCAGCAAAGAAGGGAAAACAAGCACTCACCCTATTTGCCCGACTAGGGAAGAGACGAGGCTTTATGATGAGATTTCTAAGGATTTGAATAGCTTTGGCGTTGCCATTGCCAACAATCACTTCATCCTCTTTCTGATAACTGCTGCTCCTGCAGCTTTCAAGGAACGGGAGGAGCCGAGAAGAAATGGAAGGTCTCTTGAAATAGGTTACGTGGAGCTCAAGTTTGTATATAAACCGTCTCGGATCGACCGGTAATGCTCGAAAACCCAAAAGAAAACAACTTGTGTGACTAAAAGAAAACTAACATAAATATCTCCCTATAGCTTTGGTTTGACGTTCCAAATAGAAGCACAATGATATCAAGATTTTTAAATCACTATAAATTAGTATTTGGAGTAAGAAAGAATGAAAGTTGGGAGAAAAATTATATGGAGTATTGAAGAATGAAAGTTATAATATTTTATACATAATTTTATTAAAAAATATAAAGGCCGCATATGAGTTGTCTTAAACGTAAAAATCAAAAGTGGTGATGGAGAATTTTTTAGAGACTAAAAGTCGAAGAAATTTTTTAGAGGGATTAAAATTAAAAGTTGATATTATTTAATTATTTATAAAGATAAGAAAAACATATTGAACCCTAGATTTTTTTTTTTGACAGAGTATTGAACCCTAGATAAATTACAATTATTCACTTCTGGATACCGAGACTATTTTGCTAGCAAGAGACATGGGTCAAACAAATTGAAAAATTAGAGATATTTCAAAACAATTGAAGTATGAGGTACAAGAGCTTAAAATAAAATAAAAAAACTAAGCAATTTGCTGTCTAAATATCTCCGAGGTATCCACAAGCATAGTGACATTTAACTGAGGAGGAAGGGACATCCACATCTTCAAGGAATCAACATTGTTAACACCAAACTTGACCAACCAGTCATCATATTCATTGCCTCTCTCAAAGTATGATTAAAGGAGACAACCTAAGGAAGAGAAGAGAGCTTCCTAATGGGAGAAAACAATTTTGCATGAGGATGAAAGTTATTATGATTAGTATCCGCAATAAGACCTAAAGTTGTCCGATAGTCAGATTTCATGATGATAGATCGATACCCAAGGTCCCATGTCAGTTGAAGTCCTCTCCAAATATCTGAAAGTCCAGCTACTAAATTAGAAAATCCTTGAATCCAACTTCCTCTATCGTTTCTCAGAAGACCTCCAAAACCTACATTACTGGGATTTTCAAAAGAATAACCGTCTACACTAATCTTAATATAGCCTTTAGGGGGTTTCAATGAATTTGACGGGTCACATGATACTTACTAGCAGTACCAAGAGCGTAAACCATAGAGGCATGATAAGAGATTATGTTGACAGAATCCCAAGTATCGTTGTTCACATTTTGGAAAATCTCTTCATTTTTATTTCTCCAAATTTCAAAACAAGTTAGTACATGCCTCCATTAATGTAGCATGGTGTTTAAACTAAATATTAGGCATGTAAAAATTGTTAGGATAGGTGGGACAAACATTGCTCTAGGATTGGAGGTGAGGTGTCATGAGCCTCTAAAGGAATTGGTAGGATGACTACCATGCATCACTAACCAACAAAAAATGCCGCAGATTCTCAGTAATTGGTAGCCGCCAAATCCAACTCCAAGTAGTATTGGAAGAATGAATTATAATATTATACATATAGATGCACAATTTCATTCAAAAATATAAAGGCCATATATGAGTTGAATTAAACGTAAGAGAACCAAAAGCGGTGATGGAGAATTTTTGGAAGACTAAAAGTCAAAGGAAAATTTTAGAGGGATAAAACTAAAAGTTGATATATTTAATTATTTATAGAGAGAAAAAAAAAATATTGAA
>Ga0315914_1005006_pt1 | contig 19536 bp, 13 predicted proteins | sample MpolenodulesMG_FD_203920 | JGI IMG/M metagenome (GOLD analysis project Ga0315914, IMG submission 203920) | Medicago polymorpha root nodule microbial communities from Los Angeles, California, United States - elongated nodules | ecosystem: Host-associated > Plants > Roots > Nodule | place: USA... | reverse complement strand
CAACAAAAAAAAAAAAAAAAAAACCCCACAAATTATATCGAAGGACTTATGCCTTAAAAACTAAGTTTCTCCACAGAAACTTTTTTTAAATGCATATGGTTCATGAATATGATTTTGCAGTTATATAGAAATGTCCAAATAGAGCAAAATTGTTCTCAAATGCACATGGTCCATGATTTATTTATTTTTTTGACAAAATGGTCCATGAATTTTCTTTTACAATCTCTAAATAGAGTACAACTGTTGATATTATAAAAAAACTAAATGGAAACACTAACAACAATAAATTACAATCACGGGTAACAATCATTTGAGATATCTTTCTCAATTCAAATTAAAATAGTATAAAATTTAGACAAATATAAAGATCAAAATTAAACTATATGCGAAAGAAGTTTAAGGGAATAAAAAATTCTTGCAAACATGGTAGCACTGATTTGGAACTTCATCTATTTTCACTACTAAAAAAACAAAAATTAGTGAGGGATATTTAGTGAGGGAAAACGTGAAATCCCTCTCTAATTCCGTCACTAAATTTTGTGACTAAAGAATTTGTGAAGAATTTCATTTTTTCCGTCACTAATTTCCCTCGCTAATTTTGCTTTTTCTAGTAGTGTTTATTTCAGGATGTGCAAATATTTTATTGCAGGTGGTCTTGGAAAATCTTAGAGGAAAAGTAAGGGAAGATGAAAAAAAATATTGATAAAATAAATACGGAATCCATATAAACTTCAATAAAATAATTATGTTTCAAAAAAATATTAAATACCATTGACCATCATTGTTGACTCTCATTAAAAATATTCATTTTTTTTTTTACAAAAACTCTTATTTTTGTAAAAGTTTACTTTAAATAAAGCTAATTCAAATATTATAGTTTCTCCTTTTCTTTTTCAAGTTCTTATTTTGTATCCTTTGGATTTATGTTGTGCGTTTAGTTGATCCATTGGAATGAAAAAAACTATTAATTTTACAAAAAAATTATTGATTTTGTATCCATATTATGAAACGGGGATCAAAACTATTAATAAATTGTTTGGTCGTTGAATAGATTAATGAGTGGATGAATTAGACAAATGATGAATTATAGGATAAATTGCCACCCAGAATTTTGATTATCATTTTTTCATATGCCTAATCATTTTTCAGGGTGGTTGTTATGGGGTCACATATAGTAGTTTACCCTTGTACTTTGAATAAGGGTTGGAGTAACCCTTAACTTATTATTTCCGCTCTTTTTATTGCGGTAAAATTTGAAAATTACGAACTATGTTTTTTTATGAAATTTTGATTTTGATTAAAACTAAAAATATAAATGTTTGTTGCCTTTTAGTTATGACAAACCAAATTAAACATGATTATCTATTTTAATAATACCAACGATATAACAAAAAATATATAATCTAAATTCTTTTTTTTTTGACACCAACAACAATCTTTATTATAGAAAAAGTTGGTAAATGGTATAATTGAGATAATAAAAAAAAAAGTATAAAAAAGTAAGTATAACAGGCTATTTACAGATAAAACATGCTCGACTCTGCAGGTGGTTGACAAGATTAAGTCTCTCACTTTCATGTGGTTGAAGGCGAAATTTGCTACTCTTCCCTTTAACTTTCATGGCTGGTGGTTTAGTCCGTACACCATTCTGGGCATCGACTAATAGTTATTTCTGTTCTAGTTTTGTATTTTTGTACAGTTTCCTTGTAAATATTGTTCGAATCTTGCAGTGTCTTTCTTAGTACACCTTGTGCTAGGAAAATCACATTGTTTTCGTAATATATTCCATTTTAGCTTCCTCAAAAAAAAATATTCATCTAGCTTGTTACACTTTTTAAATTATAAAGGAAAAAAATCAGACATATATATATTCATATCGTGTTTGTCACATTTTCTTAATATTTAAATTTATTCTTATCTATTTGTTACATGAATTATCTGTATTGAAAGTTGAGGGCATTTTTGGAAGAAAAAATCCAACCCAAAGGTATTAAAAGAGGTAATTTTCTTTATATATAGTATAGACATATTCCATAAAATAAACTCCATCTTACCTTTCGGTGACTCGGAGTTCTACATATGCAATAAAAGGAGATGGTAAGACACATTTCAATGATTAAAAATTAAAATATGCGAGTTGATTTAATTCATATACACTATCAATATAACGATACATTACAATCAATCAATAACATCTCTTAAAAAACATCTGTTTTTTAATATTTTTAACAGATGTTTTTTTTATAAAAAAAAATATATGTTAAAAATATTAAAAAAGAAATTGACTTTAATAATAATTATTTCTAAATCGAACATATGATTCTGACGTTGAAGCCTGAGGTGTGTCACTTCCCCTAAAGAAGTCGACTATGTGAATTACTTCTGCACTTATACTTTTCTCTACCACCAAAAACTGGACTGTGGGAGATTATTCTTAAAAAAAACTGGATTGTGAAAAATTTGTTGGTGGACGAGGTTGTGGAAGAAAAGAATTCAAAAACCGATGAGAATACTCAGGACGACCTAGGAGTTCTCACTGGACAAGTCAAAATGATGGGGGTTAGAGGAACCATGATATCTCATGCCTTTTCCTTACATTCTTGTTAATAGAGAAAGAGAAGAAAAAAGCAAAATAAAGAATTGGTTCACTTCAATTGAATTTGGTCTGCAACATGTCTTCCATGTCTGCACATAAAATACGATCATGTCAAACAAATATTGGTGATGCAAATATTTTTTTTTTATGTATGTCTATGGAAGGACTTATGCAATTGTAACTAAGATGATACAAAGTAACATTCATCAAAGCACATGGTCCACGAAAATAATTTATTTTAGTTAAACACATATCTCCAAATGGAGCAAAAATTGTTAATTTTATATATGAACAACAACTAAATTGAAATATGAACTACATTAAAGCACAAACACGTGTAATGCACATTTGACATATATTGATCATTTCCAATCAAAGTAGTATAAAATTTAAGCACAAATATATTTAGACAAATGAAAAATATCAAAATTAAATTATATGCATATGAAGTTCAAGGGAGGAAAGAATTACATGGCATTGTGGAACCACTCTTTGGTATTTCGTTGATTTGATTTGAAGATTTGTAAATTCAATAATTGAGGGAGGTCTTTGAAAATTGTATAGGAAATGTGTGGGATGAGGAAAATGATATTGGTACATGGCATTAAGCATGCATGAGAAAATGAGAAGATATGAAACACAAGAACTTTTTTTTTTTAATATGAGACACAAGAAATATAATCCTAGAAAGGGTATTTATATATGGTTCGTTGAATGTGAACATATTTATGAAAGTGTGAACATATTTATTGTAATATTTAATAATTTTAATTATTTTATTTACATGGTACCAAAATAAAAACAAATGAATCTTAAAAGTCCAATGTATTTAGTCTAAAATTTAGACTAAATACATTTGACTTTTATAACCGTATTTTCTTATAATTTTTTATAACGAGAGTATGTTTTTTCTAAATTATGTGAAGTTTGAGGATATTTCACGTATGTTAAGAAAATCGATAAATGAATAATTTGCCAAACAATTTTATAAACATGTCCTCATTATAACAATAGTCATTAAAAACTCTCCGACTTAACAATTTTGATATTTTTATCTGTTGAGACATGACTTATGGACTAAAAAATAACATTTAATAATCTTAATAGCTATATACAATGAACTAGGAAAAATAAATAATATATACATTGACTAATGATATATTTGATAGCTATATACACCCTCCGGTCCTTATTATAGGCAAAAATATACATTTTACATTCATTCAATTAATGATGGATGTGGTCATTATTATAGACCACATACATCAATGTTGATTTTTGCATATAATAGTGACCGAATGATGTATGTCATAAACGTAATATAACTTTTTTTATACCAATATAATATTGTTAAATATTTAAATTTATGAAAACATAATTATCTTATTTAATTTGATTTATATAGTAAGTATCAATCACTTTCACTTTAAAAAGAAAAAAAAAAGATATATGGATGTAGGAACCTAAACGAGTAAGTTGCATGTTACGGTAGCACCCCAAACTCTAAATGAACAAAGGAACAAAGTTGCATGATTCGAAAACAATTGAGAAATACACACATTAGATGACTTGTAAGACATTATTGAACAACACATGTTTTAAGCATGTGTTGTACATAGACTACAATTCGACGACGTACGACCCTACGAACAAAATGTGGGTGTGGGTACACCCACAAAACATAATCTACAAAAAATAGTTTATGAATAAGAGTTCCTACAAAGAACAAATGATCGGATAATTAATTTTAGAAGCCTATTCCTCACTAGAAATAGACTCAAGATTTCCATAATTTTAAGTATACTTTCCACCGAATTTAAAATTATTGTATTCTAAATTCAAAGTATACTCTACTTTTTCATCAAATTTACCTTTCAAAGTGTTGTCTTTAAATTCCCTTACTTTATTTGCACTATACTTTTGAAGTCATTTTAACTTCAACAATTTAATTTAGTTGCATTTTAACCTCAAACTTCACCATTCAAACTTCACCATTCACATTGTTTAAGGTAAGTGAATATGAGTAGGAAGGGGCACCTATTTGATTCAAATGAGCCCTATGCAAGTAGGAACAATCTACTATTTATCTAGAAGTTTGTTGATACTTAAGGTGGTGGAGCACATCGATGCTTCGTACATTCCTTATTTAGGAAAGGATGGTTCTTGAGGTGATGCAGAAGGTTCTTATCTTGTTTTGTACGTCGTCCTGAGAAATGATGTCTCCTTTGATGGTGGAGGAAAGAAATCATGTGTTATACTATACTGTATTACAAAGTTTTTTATTAGATGACCCAGAGAGTGATCAGGTCGGTCCTTTTAGGCCCATACCATTACATGGGGAATTAGGTTTCTCTCATGAATTTATGATGTGTTTGTTTCAAGTGTAGCAAATTTATTCTTAAGAATAACATTCCTTGGAATATAAAGATTGGAATTTTATTCTAAGGTATTTAAAAAAAAATGTTTGGTTAACATTATAATATTCCAGAGAACCTTAAAAATAGGGAATATAATAGGTAATTTATTGGGATGTTAAATTGAGAAACTAAAACTTGATTGGCCAGAGGGACCAAAAGCACTACCCAATATCAAATATGCACATCAAACTTTGCAATGAATTAATTTATACTCAGTTCAGTTTCCACTACTTTACTCTTTATTATAACTTTTTTAGGAACACCCTGGCTTGCACATTGCAGATTCGTATCGTCAAATAAATTGATTTACATACTCAATTCATTCATCCACTGATTTACTCTTTACAGTGTACTGTAACTTTTTTAGGAGTTAAAGTGTTTGCCAATTCACCCTTAAGTCCTTAACTTTCATTTCTTTTTTATTTTCTTTTTGATGAGTCCTTAACCCATTTCAAATATAAATTATAGCATAAGAAAATCATGGAAAATTATTTGGTAAGATATATTAGTTACTAGTTAATGAAACAAAATTCTATAGAAAAGAAAGGCATGACAAAGAAATCTCAAATTATGTAGCAACAAAAAATATAATTCCTTTAGTTACATTTCCTTTTTCACTTTGAACAATAAATCAACATTAGTACATCATTGTAGAAGAAAGCGATATAAGAAACATACAAAGGAGAATTTAAAACATAAAAAGAGCAAAAACAAAATGTAAACACAAACATACTTATGGCATGTTTGTAATGTCTAACAAAGTAAAATTGGATTCATTATTTTTCTCTTTTGGAAGGAAAATTTGGATTCAGTTAAAGTGTACATGAATACCAATTGCAATAACTAAGATGGTAAATATACAAAAATATATAATAGCATGAATCAAAATAGAAATTCCACTTGTACTCATGTTACCAAATTCCACAACCCTAATCCTTGCTGGAAATTGGAAGAGCAATCCTGGTGACAAGACAATGAACAAAGCAACAGCAACAATTACTGGTCCCCAATCAGCTCCCATATCTCTTCTTGAATTTCTAACTTCACTTCTCTATTTTTGTTGTGTAGTTTGTTAATAAGTAGAGGATGAATTCCTTGGTCGTTAAGGTGGTAAAGGATATGCTAAACTTGGTGAGAGAAAAGACAAAGGTTTACAAGAGAAGTAAGGTATGTTAAATTCAATGGTATTGGCTAGTGGGATTGCTTTTATGTGCCAACCAAAAGAGTTGCTTTTCTTTTTCTTTCTTCATACGTCTCATAAACTTCTAGTAAAGAGTGATTCCTAAAAAAAAAAAATTATTGTATCAACATTTTTTAAGTGAAAATGTTAATACTATTAATTTTTTATATTAGGAGTTGGGATCAAACTGTCGACCCATTTTTTTTTAAAGCAAATTAGTCTATTAAAATTGAACTCACAAAAAATCGAACTTGAGATCTTGAGAAAAAAATATTCTAAATCCCAAAGACAACACCACCGAACTAACTTAAATGGGTTTGTCGACCTGATTATTACTTTACTTCAGTCACCCTAATTACCAAGTCATCATTATCTCTTTTATCAACACTTCTCACATTAACAATATTAAAAAAAAAATCTATGAAAATTACAAAATATTAATTAGTTCCGTCCTTTCATTATACTTGCAAGGGATTATAATGACATTAATTTAATAATGTTAGGTGTGCATTTGAAATGAAATGAAGAATTAAAGGAATGCACCTGATTACATATTTGGAGAGGAACAAAGCTTATTATTATTTTATAAATTTTATAATATTTGTAATGTGAGAGACTATGTTAATACTATAAAAGATAGAGTTGAATATTTCGGCTTAAAATAATTGTTCATTTGGAGGCTGGAGGTAGGCTTCTTTTTCCGATTGCTTTACTCTTTGATCAAAGTGGTTCTATTTTATTTGTTAAACTATTTAGTTTTTTGTGAAGTGGAAAGAAATGCATGTGAAAAGATTGATCTTTTATGACACTCTAATATGATCCTTAATCTATATGTTCAAAGCTAAAACATATATGTGAATGTGAATTTATAAAAGAACGGAAAGCATGCCTCGGAGATATAAATTTAAAGAATAACTAGTCGAGTAGTTCTAATGTGACCTATCATAGCACTGAGATATTGAGATTTTGCAGCAAACTTGTTTCCCTCTAGACTCTAGTCAACAATTTTGGGAATATTTCAATTTTTATTTTTGCTTTTAGTATCTATATTCTAATTGATTGATTGTCTGCAATGTTATAAAATGGTATATTTTTGTTTATGCAAAGGAAGAAAGATGATGAACCACTTCTTCACGATCGAGAATTTGAAAGGACCGGGCATGCAAATCAAAAGGCTGTTAGGAAGAAATATGGATTAATTATAGTTGGGATTACATCAGATGGACTTGAGTAAAATTCTTGAGATCTAACGATGAGTCATATTCTGTGTGTAACATTTTTTGTACTCAAGTGCAAAATGAAAAGGATTTAAAGATTTTAAAAATCAGAATTGATCATGTTGGTGATTTTGAAAATGATTCATTGAAAAACATGAAATTTTTCATAATTTCTCTTGTCCTAGAACTCCACAATAAAAAGGGGTTATAGAATGGAAGAACATATATTTACAAGAAATGGCACGCACCATGATTCATGAAACCAACATGGCTAAGCACTTATGAGCAAAAGCTATAAATAGAGAATGTAATGTTCAAAATTAAATATATATCATACTTATCTTGAATAAGGCACCATACGAACTCTTCAAAGGAAGAAGACCCATCATATCTTATTTTCACCATTTTGGATGTACATGTTACATTTTATACAACAAAGTACTTATAAAGAAATTTGATGTCAAAGCTCAAAAGTGTACCCTATTGGGGTACTTTGAACTCTCGAAGGCATACAAAGTGTATATTTCTGAAACTAATATAGTGGAATAATCAATGCACATTAAATTTGATGACAAAGAGTCTAACAATCAAATGTTAGAGCTACTTGATAGTTTTTTTTAGATATTGAGATATAAGCAGAATCATGGGCGGTTACACCCCCCAGCTAGCCTCAGCTTCTGCTTTATTTGCAACAAGCCCAACCCATTAGCCCAATTCCTACTTAAAAAAAAAGGGAAGAAATAGAATTGTTTATTTGTTTCAGCGCGCGTACGTAATTAGGAAAAGAAAAACTCTTCTCCTTCAGACTTCAGAGTCGCGATTCTCCCTCTATGGCTCTTTGTCTCTGTTTCACTTTCCTCTCCATCTCTCAAGTACTAGCGCCTCTCCCTCTCTCAACTCTCAGTCATTTTCATTCCTTCTCCTCTTTCTCCTCTCTAGTCTCCACTCTCCAGGTTTGTTCTGTGTTTTTTTTTTATTTGTTCTATTTTATTATTGCTTGTCATTTGTTAATGGGTGAATCAATTCAATGAGTTGATTATTCAAATTCCAAACCACAATTTAGAATTATTGATTATCCCCAATTTTGATTTTCCAAACCCTAATTTAGAATTGTGCATTTTGTGTGATTGAGTGGAGAGTTTATGAAGGGACACTTATGGTTGTGATTATCACAACTTCAATTTATAATGTGTGCATTTTGTGTTAATTGTTAAATACTTTCATTTTGTATGGTTATTTATACTTATACGGTTGTGATTTTTGTTGAGAGAATTGGTATCTAAATGAATCAAGTACTTGTTTCTATAACCTTTATTTTTGTTAACATTCATTTTCTTAGGCATAATTATTGTGAATTGTGATGTTTATAACTTAGGCAGAATTGTGTTTGTACTTGATTTCAACTTTTTATTTTGTTTTGTGGATGGCGAATGTATTGTAACTAATAATGTGATGTTTATAACTTAGGAAAATTAGCGCAGATGAGGAAATTTTTGGTTGATAGAACAAGTAATGTGAATGTTGTGCAACCGGAAGGGATGCTTTGATGGAGACACAACACCAAGATATTTTGAATCAACTTCAGAGTAGTGAGATATATACAGGAAGGGGCTTGAACCAATCATCTACTCTTGCAAGACTCGGGGATACTAGATGGGGTTCGCATCATACTACGTTGCTTCGTTTGGATCAGATGTAGTCCTCCGTGTTTGTGGTGCTTAGTATGGTTCATGAAGATGGACGTGGACCATCTCAAGCGGCGGGTTTGATAGAAAAAAGGGAGAGCTTTAAATTTGCTTTCATTTTGAAGTTAATGTTAAAGTTGTTTGGTATCACAAACTAGCATTCAAAAATCTTACAAAGAAAAGATCTCAATATTGTGCTTGCCATGGAACTAATTAATGTCGTCAAAGCTCGGTTGGCCACATTGAGAGATAGTGGTTGGGATAATTTATTTGTTGATGTACAAGAATTTTGTGTTGCTAAAGGTATTCCGGTGCCAAATATGGATAAAGAAATACCGGTTTGGGGTCGTTTAAGACTAGAAGGGAGGACTGTCACAAATCTTCACCATTACTGTGCCGAGATTTTTTATGTTGCTATTGACAAAATATGCATGGAGATGGATCATCGCTTTAGTGAAGGAAGTAACATTGTGCTTGATCGCTTGTCATGCATGTCTTGACCCCAAGAACTCTTTCTCCAAGTTTGATGTTGACAAGCTTTCTCGTCTTGCTGATATTTATCGTGCAGACTTTTCTGATGATGACCGTGGAACAATAAGGGAGCAACTTGACACTTATGTACTTCAAGTGAAAAGGCATGCTTCCTTTTCTTCTTGTGAAGATGTTCAAAGTTTGGCTATGAAGATGGTTCAAATTGAGAAACATTTGGTATTTCCATTGGTCTACAAACTCATTGAGTTGGCTTTGATATTGCCGGTGTCGACAGCTTCCGTTGAAAGAGCTTTTTCAGCAATGAAGATTATCAAGACTAAATTGCGCAACAAGATCAACAACGAGTGGTTGAATGACTTGATGATATGTTACACCGAGCAGAAGATATTCAAGTCACTTGATGATGTTGATATTATTCGAACATTCACTCGAAAGAGGTCGCGGAAAGGGCATTTACCTCCTAATTTTATTTAGCACGCTATTGTCAGGTTATATTTCTTCTCTCTTATTTCAAATTGTAATTTTGTTGAAAAAATAACGAACCTCTTTTATTTCTATTTATGATTATTTATATATATTATATCATATATGAATTCGTGATAAAAAAATTTGCCCAGACTCTAGGAAATTTCTGGCTCCGTCACTGTGCAAAATCATAAGTTTCTCAATGTACCAGTTGAATCGTTTGATGCTTTGGGATCAGTTGCACCATCTGGTGCTCCAAAATGTTTTGCACACTCCAATGAGAAAGTTGCAAGCTCAAGTACTGTTGCACAATATGGAAGAACTTAGAAATAAAAATATTTGCATCCAAAAGACCAAATCATTGGCAACAAGAATGATCTTCCGAAGACAATATCATCTTTCAGAAATGAACATTCTATGATGAAATTATTTTCAATGATTGAGCCAAACAATGTATATGAAGATTTAAAAGATGATGGATGGATTGTTGCAATGCAAGATGAGCTTCATCAATTTAAAAAAATTATGTATGGGACTTAGTGCCTAAACCGTTTGAAAATAACATCATTAGAACGAAATGGATTTTTAGGAGCTTAACGAGAAAGGAGAAGTGGTAAGAATATATTGATTTCACTAAAATTTTTAGTCATGTAGCTAAGTTACGAGCAATAAGATTATTATTATTATCATATGGTGTAAACTACAATATCAATGTATATCAAATGGATGTTAAAAGTGCATTCTTAAATGACCTTATTTATGAAGATGTGTATGAAAAAAAACCACCTGAGTTTGAAGATTTAAAACATCTAGAGTATGTGTTCAAAATGAAAAAGTCATTATATGGTCTAAAACAGGCTCCTAGAGCTTGGTATGATAGACTTGATAACTTTCTTTTGGAAAATAGTTTTACTCCTGGACATGTAGACACAACTCTCTTTAAAGAAATATATTTTAATTGTTCAAATATATGTTAATGATATCATTTTTGGTCATACCAATAAAACTTTGTGCAAATAATTTTCAAAGATAATGCAGGAAGAGTTTGAAATGAGTATGATGGGAGAACTAAAATTCTTTATTGGAATTCAAATCAATCAATGAAAAGATAAAGTATATGTTCATCAATCCAAATACACCAAAGAACTATTGAAGAAGTTCAATTTACTATCAAATCAATCAATGCAAAGTTGGAGTATATGTTCTTCAATCCAAATATGATCTAAAGAACTATTGAAGAAGTTCAATTTACTAGATTGTAAACTGATGACTACTCATATGAATTCAACATGATATTTGAGCAAAGATGACAACAACAATAAGTTATACCAAAAGGTGTATAGAGGTATGATATGTTCTTTTCTCTACCTAACTGCATCTTGACATGGAATTTTATTCGATGTTTGCTTGTGTTCTCACTTCCATTCAGATCCAAGCGAAACTCACTTAAGTAATGTTAAGAGAATCTTTAGATATCTGAAAGGAACTACTAATATTGGCTTGCTTTATACAAAATCTCAAGTTACAAGCTAGTTGAATTTTGTGATGATGACTATGTTGGAGACAAATTGAAAGAAAAAGCATGAATGGAAATTGTCAATTCATTGGTGAAAATCTGATCTCTTGGGAGAGAAAAAGACAATCAACTATTGCACTATCTACAATGGAAGCAAAATACATATCAGATGCAACTTGTTGCACACAATTGCTCTGGATGAAACATCAGTTAAAAGATTATCATATAAGTGATAACAATATTCCTATTTTCTTTGATAATACTTACTATCTGTTTGCCTAAAAATGCTATTTTGCACACACGGATAAAACATATTGAAATAAAACATCAATTTATTAGAGATTTTGGATATCAAGTTCATTGATACAAATCATTAATGGACTGATATAAATACGAAATCTTTTACTTAAGATAAATTTAATTTTATTTAGGAAAATTTGAACATACACTTTATTCGAATTTGATGCTAGCCTTTAAGTAAAATTTCAGAACTGGAATTCTAATTAGATGGAACCGTGATCTTCTGATCATAACCTCTGATGAGAGTCACCATCTAAAGCGATTGATCATCTGATACGGTGATCCTCTGACGTGTGTGTTCTTATGAAACATGAATTTTTTACTCTAAACGAATATGATTTTTATTCACTCTGATCACAGATAATAAAAGGAAGGATTGGGAACTGTTTTATTGACACCTGTCTATCTTATCAATACGTCTTTGATACATTTTCTCTTCTAACATGTGTATTAACCGTTGGTAATTGTTACCAAGACAAAGTTAGTGAGTATTAATTAAATGTATTTACTTCCAGGCGCCCCAAATGTCATGATTAGTAGGGCTTTTCAATTTCAAATCCTTTGAACTTCCCACTCACAATAACTTATTTAAAAACTTCACACACTTTCGCACCTTCATATTCTCACACTTTACCCTTTTCATCCGTTCTCCGAGCAAAAAAACACTTAGGATAATCTTCGATTGATTCTGAAAACTCAATCAAATGTAAACATTCTAAATGTGTTGAGTGAAATGGTGATTGATGTTAAGAATCTCTATATTGGTTAATTGGTTAAAATTAAAACGTTTGGTATTTTAGCTTTTGTAAATTTAAAATGACAATAAAGTGCGTAATTATTTTGTTAAGGAAAAAGTACGTAACTAATTAATGTCTATGATGTGCACATGTGTCAAGATGTTCGACATGCAATCCCTTTTTCTTTTTTTTAGTGGTGGCCGGGGTTCGAACCCCGGACCTTGCCTATTTTATGCACTTTTTCTACCAGCTGAGTTAAACTCACAAGGACCCCGTTATCTTTTTCTTTTTTAAATGGGAGATCAACATGAATGTGTTATATTGAAAACAGCAAGAGGTATAAGCAAAATGAATCATATTTGTAAGTTATCTACACTAATTTGAATTCACGTTAACGTTGTATAAGAAATATTTTAGTTGCCATTTTGTTTGCCTATGTTAATGATCGTCTAAAGGATGAAGGTAGTTACTATGAAAATTACATTTTTCACGAAAGTTTGTGCAGACAGCTGTCCACACGGGGCTCTGTCATATTTTATTATATCGTAGCGATATTTTCTATTTTAAATTTTTTAACATGTGTAAATTTACACATTATAGAAAAACTCTTTTATTAATAGAAAAGTTATTTTCAGTTCTGGTATTTTCTGTATTCCAATGCCTCTATCAAGATTCCAAACAAATAACTAAATAAGATGTCTAATCTTCTGACCCCTTTTCCCTTAAATAGCCCAATAAACCGTACAAAATAGGCAAGACCTTGATCAAAATAGGCAAACTTTAATTCAGTTAAAGTGTACATGAATACCAATTGCAACAATCAAGATGGTAAGTATACAAAAATATATAATAGCATGAATCAAAATAGAAATTCCACTTGTACTCATGTTACCAAATTCCACACACCTAAACCTTGCTGGAAATTGGAAGAGCAATCCTGGTGATAAGACAATGAACAAAGCAACAGCAACAATTACTGGTCCCCAATCAGCTCCCATATCTCTCTCTCTCTCTCTCTCTTGAGTTTCTAACTTCACTACTTTGTTTGTGTTCTATTTATTTCTAACAATAGAACTAATAATAAGTACTATGAAACATATGTGTGGAAGTTTCCTATTAAGTAGATGATAATTCCTTGGTCGTTAAGGAGGTAAAGGATATGCTAAACTTGTTAAGAAAAAAGACAAAAGTTTACATGGTAGTGGCCACTGGCCAGTGGAATTGCTTTATGTGCCAACTAAAGGAACTGCTTTTTTGTTTCTTTTTCTCTTTCACAAACTTCTTATAATGATTAAATACGCATCCCTAAAATAATAATAGGACTCTATCAACAAAGTCCCATATGCATTAACAATATCTCAAAATAATTGATAAAATTATAAATTACTCCCTCCGTTCGAGATTAACTGAGCCACTTGCTCATTTCACAAATATTAAGACAAATGTATAAATAAAGGAGAGAGAAAAATGGTTTTAAGTGTTCTTGTTAAGTATTGGTGCATTCTTCACTATCATAAATGCAAAGTAGAATATATTGAATTGGGAGTGATGAAAGTCGTATTAATTAGAGTTGTAAAGAGAAAAAAGTAATTAATGTTGTATTGAAAAGTGAAATGGTGAGTTATTTTGGGACACTTTTTGTAAATGACTAAGTTATTATGGGACGGAGGGAGTAATAATTTGATTTGCCCCTCCACACAAAGTTTTTTGAAGAGACTATAATTACAGTTAGCACAAAGATGTATTTTGGAAGGATGGGTAGTTCATTTAGTCGAGGTAAAAGATTAAAGGATTTAAGAATATGAAAAGTAAGAGTGTAAATTCTAACAAGAAAAAAAGAAGATGCATATGTAATTAAGTGAACAATGTCAATGATGCATTTGATACTATATTAAAAGAGGAATACACCACCGATAGATTGGTTTAAATGAAAAGAGATCTTAACTTTCTAAGCACTTGTTTATGAAAAATAAAATCGGGTTGAAAAGAGAGAATTCACTTTGTGTACCTCACAAATGTCCTGACAATTTATTTTTTTTACCAATAACTGGTAATTATAAATAAAAGGAATAAACTTTAACAATAATTTTCAATTCTAGTATAAATCAACAATAAAATATTAATTATTGTAAAAAAAAAAGATATTAATATTGTGAGGTTAAACCTCTGATTTTAAGAGGAAACAAAGCATAAAAATAAAGTATAGATAAAAATTGTTTCATTTTAGATCAAAGTCAAGTTTTCTCAAATGATTCGTTCTTTAGTAGAATTATTATCTACTTCAGTCCAAATTCAAATAATGAATTTAGAATTTAGTCTTCTAATAATTATTGAAAAAAAAAGTTTTCTAATAATTGTTCGCATGGATGCAGGAGCTAAATTTCTTTTTCCGATTGCTTTACAGTTTGATCAAAGTGGTTCTAATTTATTCATTAAACTATTGATTAAAGTGGAAAGAAATACGTGTGAAAAAAGATTGATCTTATATGACATGAGACACTCTGGTAGTTAGATATTCAAAGCTAAAGCAGATATGTCAATCTGAGTTTAGAAAAGAATAGAAAATAAAATGGAAAGCATGGCCTATCACTATCAGAGAAAGGAATAAGTGCACGAGTAATTCTAATATGACACGAAACTTGTAAAGGATATTTAATTGTTCACACGACACGAAACAATGTTATATTTTCTTTTATTAGAGGAAGAAGAGAAGGACACTGATATTACTTGAGTCACACTAGTTACTTGAGCTACAAGTTACTACATTAGAATGTAATTAGGTTATTGTATTCTCTATAAATACTAGATGTAATCTACTTTTACATCTAATGAGAATAAGACTATTTTCCATTTCTTGCTTTCCATAATATGGTATAAGAGCCTTTTCTTTCACTCTGTTCATTAAGAAAACTGCCACTTCATTCACAGTTTTACTAGTTTATGTTGATGGTGTTATTGTTGCTGGTGATTCACTTGATGAATTCCACTACATCAAAAACATTCTATATTCTTCATTCAAAATCAAAGATCTTGGTGAACTGAAGTATTTCCTTGCTTTAGAAGTTGCTCATTTTTCACAAGGAACTTTTTTTGTGCCAAGGAAAATATTGCCTTGACCTTCTTACTGACACATGTTACCTTGCCACTAGAATCTTGAAGTATTTGAAGAAATGTCCTGGTCAAGGTTTGTTCTTTCCTAGACAATCTTCACTGTTCTTATCTGGCTTCTCATATGCTGATTGGGCTGGATGTTTGGACTCCAGAAGATCAATTTCTAGCTAATGTTTCTTCCTTGGCAATTCTCTCATCTCTTGGAGAACCAAGAAGCAGTTGATTGTCTCTAGGTCTTCATCAAAAGCTGAGTATAGAGCACTAGGTGCAGCAACTTGTGAATTGCAGTGGTTGCTATATTTACTCAGTGATCTTCATGTTACAACTGTCAAACTTCCAGTTCTTTATTGTGACAACCAAAGTGCCTTTGACATTGCAGCAAATCCAGTGTTTCATGAAAGAACCAAGCATCTTGAGATTGACTGCCATTTGGTTAGAGACAAGCTTCAAGCTGGCATCATGAAGCTCCTACCAGTCTCTTTTAAAGACCAGTTAGTAGACTTCTTCACTAAGACTTTGTTTCCTCAACCATTCAACATTTTGTTATCCAAGCTGGGAATGCTCAACATCTATCATTCTCCAGCTTGTGGGGGACTATTAGAGGAAGAAGAGAAGGACACTGATATTACTTGAGTCACAAGTAACCTAGTTATTTGAGCTGCAAGTTACTACATTAGAATGTAATTAGGCTATTGCATTCTCTATAAATACTAGATGTAATTCACTTTTCCAACTAATGAGAATGAGACTATTTTCCATTTCTTGCTTTCCATAACATCTCTTTCAAAAAATATAACATTGTTTCTAAAATATTTTGATTTCTTTATAAAAAGAAAATTTGATTTTCACTACAAAATAATTATATGTTAAATTCAATCAAATGTTAAATTTTTTTTAATTCAATTTACTTTCATCTAAAAAAATTATATCTTGAATTCAATCTATATATCCTAAATCAATAAATTAACGATTATTTTTATGAATCAAAGATTATTTGCGGATTTTTTTTTAGGGAAGACCATTTTATAAGAAAACAATATTCTTTCATTGTTTAAATGATATTTACTATTATGAGTAATGTAAATTTAGAAAAAATAAATAAAATCTTTAAATGACATAAATATATATATTTTTCAAATAAAATTATTTAATTATTAATTTAAAGACCAAATATATCGATTTTCATATCGAATGAACAAACGTACATAGAAATTCTCTATTTTCGCTACAAACATATTTTTTGTTACCATAAAAATGAGCCAAATAATTCAGACACAATAAAAAAAATATATAATTCAGCAGCCAACCAAATTCATTACAACTCTTAATTCTAAAGCATATCACAAAAATTCTCAAACTAAATCGGGCTCTGATATCCCATGTGAAAAGTAAATGTTAATTTCATGCTTGTTGCGATTGGCAATGAGATACTTATCTATGATCTCTTGGTTTAACAATTCAACGTACTCCCCCTCATTAGGATCACCCTACCATATGCTCTCAATGCTAAAATATTTTTGGCATTTCCCAAGTGTGGCTTCAAGTATAGACTTGTTAAGATAATCGATGTGAATATCCTCCCAAACACAGAACTCACCTTTGAAATACTCCAACACATCACCATTAGGGTCTCTTCGGAAATGACCACCGTGGTACAAAATCACAGTAGTAGTTATCATACCCATTCTAAATCAAAATAAGATTAATACCCGTCAGCAAATAAGAAAAACATCAATATTCAAACTATTTAATCGTAAACCCTAAATAAACAAGAGGAACCAAAAAAATAAATAAATAAACAATCACACATTGATAACAAAGTAAAAGAAAATGAACGTCTTAGCATAAATCTACTTTAGATGTGGTATTAAAGCTGCAAAGACACTGATGTGTGAAGTTCTAAGTTCGAATATGGAATTCTTTGATTCTCACTACTTAAGACGCATAAATCTAATCATTAAACTACTTAAAAAATAAATTGTAAACTACTAACATTACACTTTACACAAAAAAAAAAAAAATAACAACAACAAAAGGTTGTATAGTATATTACACTTTCTGAACGTTAAAGAAAAAAGTCTAACAATCCCTTCCACAAAAAAAAAAGTCTAACAAAAGAACATTCCATTAAAACCAAAAATAGCATTGTTTCAAATATTCTACGTAGGCAATAGCAAGACTAATAAATAGATAAAAAAAAAATCAAAACAACACCTCAATGTATAACTTTTTGTAGAAAAGTGCGTACCAATTTTGTGAGCTTTTTATGTCTCCTTTTTTCTCAGTTTCTCCTCGTCGTCCTTCAATTGTTCTTAAACCTATCATTTACAGTGACAACTTAGGTATAATTTGTAGAAAATAATCACTCAGATCATTACTTATTAGGATATATAAAAAAGATATAATATTTTTTTTAAAAATATATCCTATTAAAAGGTATAATTTGTAGAAAACAATCACTCAAATCATTGCTTAGAAGGGTAAATAAAAATGATATGATATTTTTAAAATATACCCGATTAAAAGGTACAATTTGTAGAAAATAAACACTCACATCATTACTTATTAGGATAAATAAAAAAGATATGATATTTTTTTAAAATATACACTAATAAAAGGTATAAATTTGTAGAAAATAATCACTCAAATCATTACTTATAAGGATAAATAAAAATGATATGATATTTTTTTTAAATATACCCTATTAAAAGGTATAATTTGTAGAAAATAATCACTCAAATCATTACTTATAAGGATAAATAAAAATGATATGATATTTTTTTTAAATATACCCTATTAAAAGGTATAATTTGTAGAAAACAATCACTCACATCATTACTTATTAGGATAAATAAAAACGATATGTTATTTTAGATGGGTGTAAGTTAGCAACCCCCTTTCAAAAAAATACATATAAAAAAGATATGTTTTTTTTCTTCTTATATCCACTATAAAAAATCAAATAAATCTATCATTTAATGAAAAAGATTCAAATCAGCATATAAAAAAAACAAATATCCCTTTCCTATATTTATTTTTGTTTTATATTTTAAATAAAAATTACTTATTCTAAATTATTTCTTAAGGAAAATTCTACGGTGAAGTTCGGAGATTGACTTCACCGGTGAAGTAACCTGATGAGTCAATAAATTAGTGTTTTTAATATATTATTTGAGTCCGTTTTATTTAGATTCGATTTCATTTTATTTAATATTATTTCCTTTTTAGAATTATTTTACTTCAATTGCAAGTTATTATATTTCAGGAACAAATATTCTAAAGATTAAGTCTTGGAGCAAAAGAAAGGGGTTTGGAGCTGATTCAGGATGAAAATACGAAGATTCGGTACAAAAATATGACGTCCCCCAAGTCAGAAGCTTGGCACGGCCCGTGCCACCAGCCACACGGCCGTGCCACCTCCCAGAACTCCTTTTGCTGCTTTTCTGCTTCATGGACAAGCTACCTTTTAGTTTACTTCTGACCTAAAAGCATGTGGTTTCTTGTGGAACATTCTAGTGTTATATTTCTTAGGGCTTAAGTCGTTGTAAACTATAAATAGAGGAGCTAGCTATCACAACAATTCATCTTTTGTTCTTGGAATTCAATAGTGACAATTGTCTTTCTTAATAAAAGTTCTTCTTTTACTTTCTTGTTATTTACTTTATGTTCTTCTTCTTCTCTTCTATGTCTTCGATGATCATGAGTGAGTAGACTCTTCTTGTCTTGAAATTGTTGGATAAGTCTAATGACATAATCCTAATCAAACCAAGCCATAAACCCTAATTTTATATAAATCTACTTTCTAATCTAATTCACCGTT
>Ga0315914_1005005_pt1 | contig 19539 bp, 10 predicted proteins | sample MpolenodulesMG_FD_203920 | JGI IMG/M metagenome (GOLD analysis project Ga0315914, IMG submission 203920) | Medicago polymorpha root nodule microbial communities from Los Angeles, California, United States - elongated nodules | ecosystem: Host-associated > Plants > Roots > Nodule | place: USA... | reverse complement strand
AATTAACTCTCTGATCTTCAGAGTTAGTTCATGAATTCAATGTCCTTTGATTTCTTATATCTTGGTATGATTTAAACCTTGTTTCTGTCTTAGTAAAACACTCAAGAGCACAAGTTAAATACCAAGGAATTAATCAAAGTCCATTTAATCCTTAATCATTAAAGTTTATTATCTTTAAAATTAATTAGGGATTTTGTCTCAACACTAGCTTATTTATTCAATATTGTCATTATTCTTGCATTTAAAGCTTTATTCAAGATTTGAAACGTTATTGACAAATACTTTTGGATCTAGGATTAGAATAATAATTTATCTAAGTTTTCATTCTAGACATAGGATTTAATCTTTCATAATCACTTTGTAATCAAGGACTTAATGCTTTTGGATCATTTAATAGGTGGGAAAATCGCCGATTAAACGATTCAATCGACTTTGTGATTGTTTAAATAGTTTGGGAAATCGACATTTAAATGATCCATTAGAAATCACGACATCATTTGGACACGAATGATGTTGTTGAGTGATTGTGATAATATCGTTTAAAAAGCAAGAATCTGTTATTTGATCGAGAGATTGTAGTTGTTACGCTTGGTTGATTGTCTCTAACTCCAAGCGAAATGGCCCTATCTCGTCTCGATTTACTTTTATGTCGAATAGTTAAAATAGTTTTTAACAAACAAACATTTATACCCAAACACTTAATATGATAAATGATGTTGAAATGCTTAAGATATGTGCAACTCCCTGCGAAAACGATCCTATTATACTCACGTGTAAATAGTTATATGACATGTAAAAATCTTACATTAGTTTGCGAATAGGAGAGGCCTCATGCCTCTAGCATAGAAGAATGCTTGGTAGATCAACGCAAGAGAATTCATCAACAAACTAAGGTGATCGACAAATATATTAATCGATTAGCCAGGGTTAGGTGAATACAAATCCCTACCATCATCATGTGTTACTTAATTTACAGAAATGTATGTGCGCAACACATATAACCTTATGCGTATCACGCATCTCTAGTGGCAAAACGCTTCTGATTTCACTTCAGTTGCGGAACACACAACTTTTAGTATGAATCACACATGTACCAATGACTAAATATTTTTTATTTCTCTTAAGTTGTGCGTCGCGCAGCTTATAGCACACATCATGTATGTACTAGTAGTCAGTTCCTATATTTTTCTTCATTCCTTTATCCATTTTTCCTCAACAAAGCGTCCGTAGTGACTATATCCCTAGGGATCACTTGATACATCATGTAAAAAGTATAGCATGACCACATAGTTGTCTATTTTGGTTGATTTGTCATGGTTCCAAAGTTTTGTATGCACCATTTCCCTTTCCATGATCTTTCCTTTGATTTGTTACAAAACTCAACTAAAACATATTGAAACTTGTTAAAATAACTGTGAAGTGACTCCTAATAACTGCTAAAATCTAAATATGACAAACTGACATCACTCCTCTCCATCTTCATTTGACAATGGTCCGTCGTATAATTCGCTACTTTAACGTAACCTCTCAGTGTGGTATATTCTTTCCCACTTTGATAACTCTTAAACAAAGTGCTTATTTGATGCTAATCAGGGAGGGTGTTCGGACATTCAACAATTTGTCACTGGTTTGTGCATGTTTCTTGGATCTTCTTTGATATCATTGACAAGTAAAAAGCAAGTAAGAGACTCTAAATCTTCTACTGAATATGAGTAATGTGCAATGTTTGTTGCTTGTTCGCAAATAATTTGTTTTCAAGGTCTTTTGGTTGAACTTGAATTTCCCTAAACACGGCCGATATCTCTTTAAGTCAACAACACAAGTGTTCATGCAAGTTGTTGAAAGTTTTGTCTTTCATGAACGCACCAATCATATCAAAGCCGTTTGTCAATCAATGTGACACCCATGATGACTACTTAATAGCAAGGTGGTTATTGACACTCGTGTTATCAATTTCTTGTTAGCAAATTGATGCTTATTGACCAACCAGATCAATTTGAGGATGTTAATTAAAAATTGATTTCATCCCTTGTTGTAAATAATTTACTTTCCTAAAATATATTAGATAATTTAGACAATAGAGTATTCGTTATTATACTTTCTAATTAGGTGTAACAAGTGACAGTATAATATATAATATCAAATGCTATATTGGTAAAGATACCAAATCAAATTTATTGACAATACTTACTAATCTAAATAAATGCTCACATCCATGTGTCATAATCTTAAGGTCCATAAGAAAATCTTAGAACCTAAGAATTCAAAAATAAAACAATATACCAAAATAATAAACAAAATATGCTAACTAATATTCCTAAAAAAAATAATAATAATAATTCATGAATGAGAAGTGTTATGGACACATTCTTCTAAAACTCTCTAACACCACTTTATTATCGGATGAAACACATGTTGATCTCACGTTTTGAAAATGAATCTCACATAGAGTGGTGAGTGCCACATGAATTTCATCCAATAAAAGATGAGGTGTTAAAAGTGTTAAAAAAAGAGTGTTTATAGCATTTCTCCAAATGAATTACACCAACTATAAGCCTTCTATCACAAATCTTCCTCCTTCAAGTCCCTTTGTTCACTATTCTTGAATACTTTCTCAACCTGGCCCCCTTTCTTGAATTCAGTTAACTCTTTCTCCTTTGAACTAGTTTCATCACTAACCTTGTCATCAATTTGTGGATTGACATTTTTTAATTCAGTTGAATTTTCCTCCTTGGAACCATTTTCTTCACTCACATTGGATACTTCATCAACTGTAGGTCCATAAGCCCAACTGCATACTAAATAATACAGTAGATTTAGAGCATTAAGTCCAACTATAACCCAATAATACTTGTCGAAATGACCCTTGTTAATATTATCAGAAACCCACCCTTCATTTCCTCCACTTGGAGTAGTGCTTTCTATAATGCTCAACACTAAAGAGGATACCAAGTTTCCTACACCCATTGCCAATCCAGAAAGGGAAGCAGCAACACTAGCCATACTCTTTGGAAACTCTTTGTAGTAAAACTCATTTTGGCCAATAACATTGAATGCTTCGCTTATACCACCCAAACAAAGTTGAGGTGCAAGCCACATTGCAGACATTTTCAACACTCCATGAGTATCATTCAAATATCCTTCTTTGATTGCTTCCTTTCTCCTTACAGTCTCAAAAATTGCTGCAGTTGTCATGTGAAGAAAATTAAAAAACAACCCAATTCCCATTCTTGTCTTTGGACTGATAATTACGGGCTTCCCTCTTATCTTTGATGCTAAAGGAATAAGAACACGATCATAGATAATTATCCATATTAATATTGCAACTATCAAGATAACAGAAAAAGATCCTGGTGGTACTTGAAAGTTTGAACTTGAAATGATATGTCTGTCTAAGGATTTAGCTTGCAGCAATCCAAATGAGCCTCCAATGCTAATAGACATTGTGATCGCTGTTGACCACAATGGAATAACTTTAATAATCGCTTTCAGTTCTTCAACTTGATCTACTGTGCAGAGACTCCAACGATTTATTGCTGAACCATCTGAGGCTATATCTTGTTCATGATCCTTAATAACACAAGCTTTATTAAGAAACCTGAAAATGAAATCAAATGTTTAATATGGGAAATGATTTTTGTACAACCTGAATTTTTGTTCAAATAACATGACTGATTTAATCCGTATGTACAAAATATGCAAAAGCTAAAGTGATGGTATAGTAGTTTGATTCTATATACCTTAGTTTATCAGTTGGAACAACGAGGTCTGAGTCTTTTTTGTGATGGTAAAATTCAGGAGAGGTTTTAGGTGGCAATGGAAGTTTTCTGTTCTTATAGGCAGCAACAGATACTTGTGCAAAACCAGTGAACAAGCTGGTTTTTTGTTTAATTTTCACATAAAGAGGAGAAGCAAGAAAGAACAAGACAGTGGATATAAGCATGAGTACTGCTGGAACACCAAAACCAACTTTCCAACCAAGATGATCTTGAATATATACTATTCCAGTGAGAGCTATTATGACAGCTATAGTTGTGAAAGCATAATACCAACTGAAGAATATTTCCAAAACCCTGCGGTTATTGGGATTATCTTTTCTATTAACTTGGTCTGCACCAAATGCTAAAGAACATGAAATACCACCATTTCCAATTGCTATCAGAATTAAGGCAGAGAATAACATTGCCAATTGAGCTGGTGTTGCTGATTCACAGCCTTCAGATGGATGGATGCAAGCAGAAGGCCGTGCCGCCGGGATCATGGCTGTTAACCACAACAGTAACATTCCCTATAACAACAAACAAAAAAGAGGCATCATTACAAAAATTTCTCATTATAGCCAAGAGGCTTTGGTCATGGATTGAGGTATTCCTAATTTATTTTTGATAAATAAATATATTGTAGATCATTTTTTGAAGGGAAATATATTGTAGATCATTGTTTATATACTTGCTTATCTTTTTATTTTCCTGCTGCACTAAACGTCTATACCTATACCCACGGCTTGTTTGGTGTCTGTCTGTAGGTATATATATTGTCTATAACAACGAATTTTATGGTCATTGCTAAAAACGTCTGTTGGTATATGATTATAGTTTAAAGGTCAGTGTATATCTCTATGAGATTTGTTAAAGTATCAAATATAGTAGTATTATATTGGAAAATGTAGTCAATTATTCAAAAGTTTAAAAAGTATTATTTTCAATGTAAAACTTTCTTTCAACATACTTCATTTGTCCCAAATTGTAAGTCGCTTTGGAAAAAAATTGTTTCAAATTATATGTCGCTTTACAATATCAATAAAACATTAATGTTATTTTTCCTATTATATTCTTATCTTTTATTACTATCTTTTCTTTCAATTCTTTAATTTATCTTTCTCATGCCATTTATTAAGGACAATTTTGTAAAACAACTCATAATATCTATTTCTGACACAAAATTAATTATATTTCTTAATACGTGTGAAATGTCTAAAACATCATACAATTTAGGACGGAGGGAGTAAAACCTAATTTTTATCATTTTTTATAGTTGAAAATTGTATTGAGTATGTCTTCTACTCCCTCCGGCCTCGAATGTAAGAAACAAAATAAAAAAATTGGTGGTCTCAAATGTAAGTAATAGTATACTAAAGTCATCCTATTAAATGCCACTATTCCAATTTTACTCTCATTAACTTTATCCAATTTGTTTCATATTCCCATGTTTAACATTTTTCAAAAATTTTCCACTCATTTGCTACCTAGAAAATGATTCCAAGACAAGGGCGAAATTGGAAAGATGTTTAATCATTTTCTTAATAACAGTGCATAAATCTTAAACGACTATTATTTTGAGATGGAGTGAGAAATGAAAAATGCAAGATGTTTGATTTTAACAAAACACGTTTACCGGTTGTTATCAGTCCCACACTCACCATTTGTCGCTTTTCTCGATAAAATTACCTTATTTCTCTTTATTCTCTCCTTTTTAAATTTTAGGCTAAATTACACTAAGAGTCCTTTAAGTTTGGGGTTTGTAACAGATTGATAATTTAAGTTATTTTGGTCACACATAAATCCTTTAAGTTTGTAAATGTTTGATCACTCATATGTATCATTCAAAAAAATTTTTTTTCAATTTAGAGTCATCTTTAGAATATTATAAAAATCTTTCAGATTTTTTTCAACAAAAGATGAATTAAATAAGTAAAAAAAACATGAATTGAATATGAATTTTTATGTTTTTGACATTTAAAACTTCATATTTTGTTCAAGAATTCTATTATTCTTTTAAATTCTTATAATATTCTAAACATTATTGCAAAATTTCATTTAAAATTTTGATTTATACACCTTAACTAACTTAAAAGTAGAGATTAAATGTGCTAATTAAATACTTTTAAAAGACGAAAACTAGAATAAAACTTTTAAAAAGATTAAAACAAAAATTTGAAATATTTAACTATTGCAATCAACACGTGTCCATAAAAAAATTCATTTTTTCCATCATAAGACTTTCTCACGTTAAACACCACCTCCACACGGTTTGATGTTGAGTTGCACTTGCATCAATGCTGTTAGTTTTTAATTTATTTTATTTATAATAATCATGATATAATACCAATTATTCATTATTTTATGAAATTAATTTGATATTTCGCATAATTGGAAGATAAATTTGACCGATTTGTAAAAATTTAAAGACGAAATTGATAATTCACTCAAATAAAAAGGTTCACTTTTCCATCATATGAAAGTCTTATAATTTCTCACGTTAAATGCCACCTTCACGTACTCCACATAGTTTGATGTTGAGTTGCACTTGCTCCTGTACTGTCAATTTTTATTTTATTTATAATGATCATGATATAATATCAATTACTCATTATCGTTTAGACCCACCACCAACGCAAGCATACATACCAAAGCATACATACGCACTCATATTCCTTGAATATCATAATCCACATTCATGAAAAAGAGAAATGATATTTAAACATATATTTAGTGACAACTTTTGTGACAACTTTCTCTCTCATATTCATATTATTTTTTATTTTATCTTTCTATTACTTTGATCTCTGTGCAAATACATATTTCTTCTTTATAAATTATGGTTGTCACATAAATTGTCAACCAAATTAATTGTTCAAATAACACTTCTCGATCAAAAAAAAACTATACCCACCTCTTTTTTTTTTTAGGGAACACTACCGACTTGGCCACATAAAAATATTAGTTGCTTGTATCTCTACTTGGAGCACTACAGTTTGTAGACGTCACTTTCTTGGCCGGTAATAATAATAAAGTACTAGACTCAACTCAAGCCTCGAGGTTCACGTGGAGAACGCTAGCTAGCTAGAATTTTTGGAGAAACTTTATGTTTGTCTTCAAATCATATGTCTCAATCCTAAAAAAAATATCATATGTCTGAATTGGCCGTTTACGAATCTAATATAATTCTTTAAAAAAAAAAAAAATCTAAATACGTGTCTTATTAACAAATGTTTTAACTTTATAACACTCGTTAAAAATACAAAAATAAAAATAATTGATAAATTTTTAGTAAAAAAAGTTACTTTTTAAAGTTTCAATACATTGAATTAAATGCATTATTTTCAAAATAAAATTTATTCTTAAACTTTTTAATAAATATATTTACTTGTTAGCATTTTCTATAATATAAAGTTTTGATGATAAATGGAATATACCACACTTTATGGAGGGGGCCACTGCCCACTACCATGGTCCAAATTTTATAATCTTCAATACGCCCAAATCTACAAAACGATAGATAAATCCTAAAAAATATCACATGTCTTTTTTTTTTTAGGAAAAAAAATATCATATGTCTGAAATCTTATGATCATTTATGGATCTAATATAATAGAAAGTCCGATTGATAAATGGAAGAAAATTGCTCTTCTATAGTTAAAAAACACTCATTTCCAACTATATCGATGAAAGTATCATGCGTATGCGTGACTTAAGTCACATTTAGCGCTTTTAGTGTGAGTTAACTCATGTAGATTGTAAATTTAATGTTATAAATTTAAATTTATGTTAGAATATTAAATGTTTATTTTAATAATTTTTTATAATGGTGTTGTTGTTTGTTTATTTTTTATATTTTTGTATTTCAGTTTCAGAATGAGCATAAGTTGAACATTGTCTAGCATAGGAAGAAATTTAGTCCTGATACCTTGACAGTCCCAGAAAATGGAAATGAATAGTTCTGGACACTAATGCAGCCATTCTACTTTCTTAATAAATATGTGTTTTTTTTATTCTTGCATTCAAGATCGGAGAGAGTATGTATGCAATTATTCAAGTCTATACAATTCACTCCCAAAAATAAACTTAATAATAGGTATATTCAAGTCAAAAGATAAGAAAAAGCAATGGAATTAAAAAAAAAAAAGTAAATCATACCAGGAAACTGATAGAAGAACCTATTCCAACACCTAGGAATCTACCCAGAAAAGAATCTGCAATAAAAGCACCAATCACAGGTGTGAAATTGCTGGCTGCAGAGGATAATAGAAGAATCTGAGTAGATATGCCAAGGTGAAGCCTGTAAGATCCCATCAAATAAAATATCATGTTTGGTAATAGTCCCAAACTTGCCATCCTAGCAAGTGCCTCATTCCCTGCACTCAAAATAATCACAACAAAATCAATACGTAAAAATTCAAGCTCATTCAAAGTAAAAATAAAATAAAATAAAAATGCATGCAAGTTATAGATAAGATACCAATGATAAAAGGCATGGTGATAAGACCACCCTTGCGTCTTTCTGGTTGTTGTTGAGAAACCATTTCTTCTCCATCAGCAGCATCAACAGAACAAAGTTGAAGTTCCTTGTCCATTTTTTTGATTGGTAACTAATGATATTCCTGATGAAGAAGATAGATAGAAAGATAAGTAGAGTGAAAGTGTTGAGATTTAAAGGAGGTAGGAGTGTTGATGCAAATTTATATATTATTGAAAGAAGAGGTGTGAAATGAAAAGATGTCAATTTGGTTTTTTGCACAATTCAGTCAATGGCGTATGCGCGTGTAGTTATGTATGCACTTTTTTATTTTTATTTTTACAAAAATAACAATATTCAAATCAATCAAGTATATCAATATAATACAAATTCAAAGTCGCTATAATAAAATATTAATTTGCGAACAAATTCACATCATTCATGTTGATAATATAAAACGGCAAAATGCATATGTTTACAAATATAACTATATTCAATTCCTAAAAAAAAAATGATTATATTCAAGTAGATGGAATACTTCATGTCTTCGGATATGCAACTTTGACCATACCAAAATCATTGATTGAATCTTCACTTGATCAAAACTTATCTTTCAACATGAAATTGAATAAATACCGCAGACATGAAATAAAAAAATACATTGCACAAGGATGAAATGTCAAAACAAACAAAGTCGTACTAAGACGACGAAATCACAAAACAAACGAATGAAGATCGAGAGTATGTGGAAATCATTTATTTACCCAAAAGAAAAACAATGTAGAAGGTGATTTTGGATCAAAATTGACCATAAATCACACATCTTCAACAAAAAAATAAAAAAAAAGTTGTGACGACTAAGGTTTGAGAAGGAGAAAAAGGAAAAAAATGTTAAAACTTGTGTTCGTATATTTTTCTTTTTAATAGAATGATAACATTAACATGTGTCCGAATGTATTTTATTATGCTTTTTTAAACAAAAGAAAATGGTAACAAGTAGCCCAAAGACATTGTTTAAGCATCTAAAAGTAACAAATTTTGTATTAAAAATTATACGGTTATTACTTTAACAAGTGTTTGACTTATATTTTCAAGACATAATTTCATTTTATAGATTCCTTAAACCATACCTTTAAAACACTTATCAAGGAGAACCTTAAACAAATGAACATCTAATCTTAATAACAAAACCAATTCTTTTACTTTTAGAACCACAGATGACGTCCACTCTGACTTTTTTTATTTTTTGTTTTTTGTTGCAAATTTAGTCCGACTTATGTTGTAAGCTGTAACTATAGGTGAACTAACTGGGATATATAACTAAGTTTGCATCATGCTATAGATTTCAGTAATAACAAGTACTTCGTAAGTTTTGAAAATTAATTTTAATTTTTAGAAAATAAATAGACACAATTTTTTATACATAATTTTTATTTTTGGTAAGGCAACATGTCATTGTTTTTCTATAATTATTTGTTGAAATTGGGTTGAAGTTTAGTGTTGATTGAGTTATGTCCTCTACATAAGTTTTAAAATGAGTGTCGTTTTAATAAATAAAAATTATTTTATAAAATGAACGTTATTTTTACTTTTATAATATAAGAATTTTCATTATCAGCAATACTTATAAAAAAATTTCTTTAAACATTGGTCTCTTTTTCTAGTGTTAAGTTTAGTTTTTTCTATTTTACAAATGTTTATGCCGCATGTTTCAAGTAACTTTTTTGATAATATATCATTGTTAAAAACTTAAAATATTCTGAATTTGATGAAAAATTGTCATAAAAAATGAACTTAATAATTTAATTTTTAATTTAATATGATAGATAAATTAATAAAGATTAAATATTTGAAATATTAAAATAATGTTATTTTAATGTTTGATTAGAGACATTTTCTTTAAGCATATGTCTTACCAATAACATATTATCAAAAAAAGTCACTTGAAACATGCGGCGTGAATTTTTGAAATTAAACATAGACTAAAATTGATAACAAAAAATTTAGAGAAACCAATGATTTAAGTAAATAAAAAATATGTTACGATAAAATGTGAACTCTAGCATGCAAGTAAATGTGGCAGTGGTTTCTAATCTTGAAGGGAACACGAGCATATTTCTTAAAGGTCAACAGAGCACTAGTGGAGTCGCCTTCTACCTAAACATGAGACCAACATACTTTAAACTCAAAATAAAGTTGTTCAATTCCGCTTCAATGGCCGAACTAGGCCTCATATTAGAAGTAAAACATCCTAAAAGAGAACCTTTGTATTCACAGAAAATATCTCCACAAGCCTCAATATCATCAATCAAAGAGCCATCCGAATTCATCTTAATATACATGGTCATCTTAAAATGCTGGCTAGTCATGGTCATGTTATTACCAATGTAGTTTGGTGGGATTTTTTAATTCTTTTTTTTTAGGAAGGATTTTGTAGGGACATACATGGCCTTCCGAATTTTCGTTTCCTTTAAATCTCTGTTTTACCATTATTATTTTATGTTTTTGAGGGTTTTGGCCTAGTCACCCTCTTGTACAATTTTTCTTTTTTTAATAAATTTTTTGAACAGGTGGTGGTACAGGACGGAAGAAGCTTTGGGATGCCTACCTAGTTGAATGTCTAGTTTTTCCTTGATGTCTTGTTTGCTATTTTGATTCATAATAAAAAATAAAAAAAAAATAAAGGGACAAAAAGAAAACTTTAAACGCGTTTGTTTTGAAAGGGAATAAAGGGTTGACATTTATTTGGTGGCATAATAACAGGTTGCTGGGTCCCCTGAAAAAATAGGTTGCTGGACCACTGGTTTACTCCATAAAAAAAAAGATATTTGTACAATTATTTTATAATAACTTTTTGTCTGTGCTTTAATTATATTTTTATTTTTTTCATTACTTTGGTTTATGAGTTAATATTATTATTTTTTTGTATATTTATTGTTGTTCTATAACTTGTTCTACAAATGATTGTTTAAATAATATATTTAAAAAATAAAAATAACAAGCTTTTGGGGGAAACTACGAAGAAGGTTATTGTTATTAGCGCGTTTAGTTTTTTCAACATTCATACTAAGAGTCCCAACTGAAATATTGTTTAGTTTTTTCAACGTTCGTACCAACAAGTCCCAACTGAAAAATATAAAAAAAAAATCCATATCATTGTTGGTCACCATTCACTAAGCTGAGAAAACCAAAAGAAGCACACAGAAAAAATAAAATAATTTTTTTCTTAGGGAAAAAAATAAGATAATAAAATAATTTAGCACACCGAAAAATTGTTACTGAATAAATTCTCAAATCTTTCATCTTGTGTTCCCTAAAAAAAAAAAAACTTTTCATCTTGTATGGTTTTAAATTGTAATGTTGAGCTGCACTTGAATCGATACTTGTAAAAAAAAAATCATTTCTTTTCTTCTATATCATGATATAGTCTCAATTATTCATTATCGTTTAGAACCAATAGCATCACAACACGTGCATATATATATATATATATATATATATATATATATATATATTTATTACAACGAGGACCAGAGCCTAAGATAAGTGCATATTTTAAACTTCGAAGAATTTTTTTTTTTATATATACTATCAGGAAGAGGTTTGCATCTTCAGCACAAGATGTGCCTACAAAATGCAACCAAAGTTATACAGCAAGTCAACGCAAAACAAAAGCACAATTAACAAATGTCCAGACAATCAAGAGGGCATGCTAGCCAACTATGGACCCCTAACACATAAACAACATTAGCCGCCTTCATCCACCAGTAAGAATGAATTTTTACTTTTTCAACCGGCTGATGCATATTTATCACCTTATTTTGAAACAACTTATTGTTGCGTTCAGACCACAAAACCCAAACACATAAAAGCCACAAAAATTGCATAAATGATCGTCTTGTCACCGGCCCGTCTGACAGATAAGTAAACTGGTGAAAATGATCATGTAAATCAAGCGGATCAGCCCCATAGACCCCTATCCAACCACGAACAAGATGCTACAACTCTCAGAAAATGGTACAAGAAACAAACAAATGTTGCGCCATTTCCACTTCACCGCACCCAGCCACACACATCTTTGCCTCATGAGAGATGATCCCGCGAGCCAGAAGATTAGATTTGGTAGGGAATCTGTTGCGGAGAAGTCGCCACGCAAGGAGAGACACCTTTACCGGAACATGTATGTGCCAAGTTAACTTAGAAATCGTATCCATAACCTGACTGTCATCTGCAGTGAGCATGTGATAAACACTACAAACATAATAGCCACCATTATTATCAAGGCGCCAATTCCAGTGATCGAAACATGCAAAACAATGTCAGACAACAACAGCCTACACTCCCGTAACATCTCCTCCTCCCACTCGCACAACCTCCACCGCCACTGCCAAGCCTCTCCCCCCCTCCACCACCAACGAAAATATGTCCCCCACCAAACAATCTTTATTAACACTTAACTCATACAAACGTCTAAACTACACCGACAACAGAACTCCACCCACCCACGAATCAGTCCAAAAAAATGTATATATACCGTTCCCCACCTTCTTAAATATTTACAAACATTTTAAACTTATTTTAAAAAAAATTAATTGCCGATTTAACTCCCAAGTTTTTCAATTGTACGATTTCAACCTCTCTAATTTTAAACAAGTGATTTTAACTCTACAATTTACTCCATTTCTAATTTCATAATCTCTCAATAAGATTTGATGAGATGTTGATCATAAACTTATGACGTGACATTTTAATTTGACGATTTTAAAACATAAATATTAGGGGAGGCACTTCGGTGCCTTTAGGGCAGGAATGGCATGTGCCAGTTGCCCAATAAGGTAGTGCCACGTGGCACTCCTTATTAAAATAATAAAAAAAACCAGAAAAGCCAAATTAAATTAAGAAAACGAGAAAACACAGCCATCCCCCCTCTTTCTCCCTGCCTCTTCAATCCAAAACCCACCACCTCCAGTTTTCTCCGCCGTCCACCGCCATAATCTTCAATTTAGCAGATAACATCGATGGTAATTTCGAGAAAGGAATGTGAATGCAAAATAGAAACTGAACCCAATCTCTGCAACTTCTCTTCAATAGCCGCCACCGCTTTCACCGCATAGTCGAACATGATTCTGTCACAAGCCTCCGGCGAGAAAAATGAAAATACTGCTAGTGGGAAGGAACCTAAGTCTCCTAAGGAAGGCTTAGATCTGGTTATGTGTATGAGATCAAGTCAGATTATTGTTATGTGTATATTCCAACAAAATTTGACTAAGTCTATTATGTAATTTGGATCTCAATGTGTATTTGAGATTAAGTTTTATCCATCAATGAAAACAATTTTCATATGTTATGTACTAAAGCCGATGGTGAGGTTTCAAGGGAGAAAGAAGGGTAGTGGCACTGTGTTGTGTTTGTGTCGTTTGTGCTTCTGCTTTTTTAATTTAAAAATTGGCTTTTTTGTTTTTTTATTATTTTAATAAGGAGTGCCACGTGGCACTACCTTATTGGACGAATGGCACATGTCATTCTCGCCCTAAAGGCACCGAAATGCAACCCAAATATTAGTGATGTGCTAAACATAAACAAAAATATCTTAATGCTAAAAACTTTAAACAAAAAGGAAAACATAAAAAGAAACCTTGGTGTGGAACACAAAGGCAGAGATACAAAATTATTTACGTTTAAATTGATCAATAAAAAGAACCCTATAAATGCTTTGTTCTCCAATAAAAAGAACCCTAAAAAGAAAACATAAAAAGAAACCTTAGTGTGGAACATAAAAGAACCCTATCTTTAACTAAATTGATCATTTTATTTTTTCAATACAAAATTATTTGCGTTTAGTATCCACAAAGTGCATAGTGTTTGTGTGGTTTATAATCACACACGAAGCTTTTGAATTTTCTACTTGTCATTATAAATGCTTGAAAGGAACTTATAAGATACAAAAAAAGAATTATGTTGTATCGTCTCAGCCATAGATCTCTTTTGGTGTTATGAATATGGAAAAGTCGTAGATATATTTTTATAGGATATGGAAAAGTCAACCCACTTAGATTGGTTTGTTGGTGTTGATTTGAGAACTAAAAGTGTGTTTTTTTTTGAAGTTTCAAGTTCGATATTTAGCTTCCTAAAAAAATAGTCCAAGTCCAAAAATTAGGAGAAGGAAAAGACATGAAAATGCAAACGAATTTAACAAAGAAGAAGAAACAAATTAGGGTTCAAAGAAATAAATAACATATGAGATGAAGAAGATGAATTTGGAACAAGTTAAGGTTGACAGAAATAGCAATTAATGGGGATGAAGCAGATGAAGTAGATAGTTACAAGGTGAAGAGTTCATAGAGGTGGAAGATGAGTATTGTGATTTAATAGTAATTTTTTGTTCTATTTTATCAATTTTTGTCAAATTAAAATGCCACATCAGCGATTTATGGTCAATATCAAGTCAAAATCTGATTGAAGGTCTATGAAATAAAAAAGGGTAAAATAGGGGGCTTAAAATTGTAAATTTAAAACTAGAGGAGTTAAAATTGCACAGTTAAAAAACTAAGGGGGCTAGAAGTACGATTAAACCTTAAAAATAAAAAATTTGTTTAAAATTTACACCGTCTAATTTCGATTCAATGACTATTGATGTGAATCATCACATGCATTAGGGAAGGGAATTCAAATTTAATAGTGATAGTGCAACATCGATCTTTTATGGTCAACATCAAATCAAAATCTGATTTAAGGACTATAAAAAAAAAAGATTAAGTAGGAGGGTGAAAATTGCAAATTTAAAGTTAGAATTAAAAGTGTACAGTTAAAAAACTAAGGAAGCTAAAACTACAATTAAACCTTAAAAAAAATGTTTTTAAAATAAACACCACCTAATTTTGATTCAATGCCTATTGATGTGGATTAATTACCTATTCGTTCCTTTAATTATTTTTTTTAAAAAAAGTTTGTTCTTTATAATAAATAAAAAGTATTTTAACTTTGTTCTCCATGAGCTGATAAGGGACATTGTATAATTGTATAATATATGTAAGAGTTGATGTTTAAACCCCGAACACTCTATTTGTTCATCACTTCATCTTAAGGTGAAATTCTAGGCGGTAGACTATTTGTAAAAAAGTTATTTTAACTTTAAATATGATCATTTTGATCTAATAAATTATGTAATGCTGGGGACCAAATAGAACATTTTTAAAATAAAGGGATCAAGTTGTGTTAAGTTACATAAATTAAGAGACTAAATTGATTAATTTTAGAGTTAAAGTGCCGGACTGAACTTTTAGAATATAACTCATATTTATAAAAACGGTTTGTCTAACATGTGCAATATTACACATGTTAAAACAACAAAAATTAGCAAGTTTTTAGGTTCAAGTTTGATTCTTAAATGACATAATTATTTTTTTAACTTAATAAATAAAATAATTCTTGATGAGACTTTATTTATTACATGCCTTCTATCATAACTATTCCTCCTTCAAGCTATTTTCTTCACTAATCTTGAATACTTTCTCAACCTGACCACCATTCTTGAATTAAGTTAACTCTTTGTCCTTTGAACTAGTTTCATCACTAACCTTGTCATCAAATAGAGGATTCACTTGCTTGAATTCAGTTAAATCTTCCTCCTTGGAACCATTTTCTTCACTCACTTTGGATACTTGATCAGCTGTAGGTCCATAAGCCCAACTGCATACTAAATAATACAGTAGATTAAGAACGTTAATTCCAGCTATAACCCATAAATATTTGTCGAAATGACCCTTGTTAATATTATCAGACATCCATCCTTCTTTGTAATAAAACTCATTTTGGCCAATAACATTGAATGCTTCAGCTATACCAGCCAAACAAAGTGAAGGTGCAAGCCACATTGCAGACATTTTCAACACTCCATGAGTATCATTCAAATATCCTTCTTTGATTGCTTCCTTTCTCCTTATAGTCTCAAAAATTGCTGCAACTACCAATTGAAGAAAATTAAAAAACAACCCAATTCCCATTCTTCTCTTCGGACCAATACTCATTGGTTTCCCTCTTATCTTTGATGCTAAAGGAATAAAAACACGATCGTAGATAATTATCCATATTAATGATGCAATTATCAAGAAAAGAGAATAAGATCCTGCTGGTATTTCAAAGTTTGAAGTGATATGTCTGTCTAAGGATTTAACTTGCAACAACACAAACGAGCCTCCAATGTTAATAGACATTGTGATTCAACTTGATCTACTGTGCAAAGACTCCAACGATTTATTGCCGAACCATCTGAGGCTATATCTTGTTCACGATCCTTAATAACAGAAGCTTTATTTAGAAACCTGAAAATGAAATCAAATGTTTAATATGTGAAAGTATTCATTATTAGTCTATTGAAAATAATTAACCACGAGCCACAAAAGCTAAAAAGATGGTATAGTAAATTGATTCTATAAACCTTAGTCTATCAGTTGGAACAACAAGATCCGAGTCTATTTTGTGATGGTGAAATTCAGGTGAAGTTTTAGGTGGCAATGGAAGTTTTCTGTTCTTATAGACAGCAATAAATACTTGTGCAAAACCAGCGAACAAGCTGGTTCTTTGTGTAATTTTCACATAAAGTGGAGAAGCAAGAAAGAATAGACATAGGATAAAATCATGAGTGCTGTTGGAACACCAAAACCAATTTTCCAACCAAGATATCTTGGATATATACCATTCCAGTGAGAGCTATTATGACAGCTATAGTTGTGAAAGCGTAATTAATACCAACTAAAAAATATTTCCAAAGCTCTATGGTTATTGGAATTATCTTTTCTATTCACTTGGTCAGCACCAAATGCTATAGAGCATGAAATACCACCATTTCCAATTCTTATCAGAATTAACGCAGTGAGTAACATTGCCATTTGACCTGGTATGTTGCTGATGTACAGCCTTCAGGTGCATGGGTGCAAAAAGGAGGCTGCGCCGCTGGGGTCATGGCTGTTGACCACAGCAGTGCCATTCCCTGTAACAAAAAAGAGACATCATTAACAACTTTTCTCATTATACCAATAAATTCAGAATATTAATTGAATATACCAAGTTTGGTGTTACTTATTCCGTTGTATGATTCTTGTTCATACAAGTGAACATATCACTTTTGAATCATAAAAAGGAACCTGAGGATAATTTATCAGAATCTCATAGTTAAATATTTTATTTAACTAGTATAATAATCGATTAACTATTTAGTTAATTGATATGAACTCAATATATGTAGGCTATGATCTCCGATATATCGAACCGTCACTGTCACCCAGAGACTTTGAATTCAAGTATTCCTAATAAATCAATATGTTGTAGATCCATCCAGTTTATATACATGGTTATCTTTATATTTTCCTTCTGCACTAAAGTATGATTATAGTTTAATATTTATATTGACCATGTCTCTTTTATGTATGTGATTAATTCAACTCTATACAATTTACTCCCATGTTGGACTTAATAATAGGCATAGTCAAGTAGGCATGACAACGGGACAGGACAGGGGCGGGTTTAAGCATTATTGGCTCCGCACCCGTCCTCCAACCCTTTTGAAGGTAACAATTGAACACTCACCCCACCTCCAATGGGGACGGGTTTCCCAGCCCCACCCCACCTCCAATGGGGATGGGTTTCCCAGCCCCACCCCACCCGCAAACATTGTATTATTTTTAAAATAAAAAAATCAAATAAATCTCTTTCAAAAAAGTAAGATAACTCTAATAAACATGTTTCAACAGAGTAACAATATATTAAAAGTGTTTATTTGTAAGTTAATAGGTATAATATTATTAAATATAATAAGGTAAGTTAATAACGGGGACGTGGTGGGGGTGGGTGCAGGGCAGGTATAATCATCTCCGGTCCCGCCCTGTACTAAAAAATTGGGTTTTCCCGCATCTGCACAATCAGTTAAATCGCCTTTTCCCCATTAAACTCGGGACGGACAGCCGATTCTAGACGGAGGCGGGTTTTAATGTCATGTCTATATTCAAATCAAAAGATAAGAAAAACACAGTGCAATGAAAGATGGAAGTAAATAAAAAATGAATATATAATATTACCATGCAACTGATAAAAGAACCTATTCCAACACCTAGGAATCGACCCACATAAGAATCTGCAATAAAAGCACCAATCAAAGGTGTGAAATTGCTAGCTGCAGTGGGTATGAGAAGTATCTGGTTAGCTGTAGCAAAATGAAGGTTGTAAGATCCCATCAAATACGACGGCATGTTGGGCATTAGTCCTGTACTTGCCATCTTAGCAAGTGCTTCATTCCCTGCAATCAAAACAATCACAACAACAATAAAACCATATTATTATAAATCAAAATTTAAGCTCATTAGAAGTAAAAATAAAATAAAATAAAAACTCATGCAACTATGCAAGTCATAGATAAGATACCAATGATAAAAGGCATGGTGACAAGACCACCCTTGCGTCTTTCTGGTTGTTATTGAGAAACCATTTCTTCTTCATCAGCAGCATCAACAGAACAAAGTAGAAGTTCCTTGTCCATTTTTTGATTTGTAATAATGTTTCCCGAATGCAAAAGAAAGATACACAGAGAAAAGTAGAGTGAAGTGTTAATTTAAAGTAGCTAGGAATGTTTATGCGAATTTTATTTTATGGGAAATACAAACTTGTGTCCTTATGACACATGTTAAGAATTCCACTAATAGAAATTATTTATTGGAAATTGTGTTAATTTATTGCTCAAAATATTTAATATTAATTTTTTTCAATAAATTCTTACCATTGATGAAATGAAATTAATGTTTAACATGTACCCTAAAGGGACAAGTTAACATGACCCTTATTTTATTTGAAGAAAGCGTGTTTTGAAAACTTATGTGGAAATATTAACAAATGTGCAAAGATATTTATTAAGGAATTATAAAAGTTGAAAAATTATTACATTAAACATTTATTAAGGAATTATAAAAGTTGAAAAGATATTACTTTAAAAATGATATATTTTGGTGGATTCTAGGGCGAGGGTCCAATTAGGTCCCTCACCGGTGAACCACGAGAAAAACACCAATAGATTAAATAAGTGGTTCAGATTTATTTAAATTAAAAGAGGGAACATGTAGAACTGCTCATATTCAATCATATCCTGCAATGGTTTCACCCGTCGTTAACCGTAATTAATTGTTACGAACCGAACCGAACCGAACCAAACCATTACAAATCAATTAATTCCTTTTCACACAAAAATCTGAACCCTTTTTCTAAACCCTAATTCCATTTCAAATTCAATCAAATTCACCATCTTCAATCTTCACCTCT
>Ga0315914_1005003_pt1 | contig 19540 bp, 10 predicted proteins | sample MpolenodulesMG_FD_203920 | JGI IMG/M metagenome (GOLD analysis project Ga0315914, IMG submission 203920) | Medicago polymorpha root nodule microbial communities from Los Angeles, California, United States - elongated nodules | ecosystem: Host-associated > Plants > Roots > Nodule | place: USA... | reverse complement strand
TGGCAGAATTGTTACCTTGCAAGTTGGCTGAAGGCGAGATGGAAATAGAAACGCGTCTGGTGCGTACAGCATGTCTGGTGCATGATCTCCCACGTTCAGCCCTTGATAAATGGCGAGTCCCACGAGCAGTCCTGGAAAAATGGCGTGAAGGAGCATGCTGATAAATGCCTGACCGTGAATGATGATGGTGTGAACGTGGTTGATGATAAATAGTCCCTGCTGCTGCGTGGAACCTGCTGCTGCTATTAGGAAACCCTAAGTCTACTGCAGTCTCAGATGGATCACCAGAGAAGTAGCGTGAGTCGCGTGAATGTTCATGTTGTCGTCTTCCTGAAGAGTAAAACCGGTCCTCCCTGTAGCCTCCATGCCGCGAAGAAATCCTAGGTCTGTCCTGTCCTCGATCACCCGGTCGGATCGCTTTCCGACGCTTGTAGCTCACCGTAGTCCAAACCCCTGAATCCCCTCCCCTTTGTGCCAGCCCGGCAGGCGTCCCATCCCCCCCATAGGCCGGCGAGTGGTGCCGACACGGTTGTCGGAGGTTTCCCCCATGGCTGCCGCTTCTCTCTCTCACAATCGCTCCTCTCCCGCTCATGTTTTTTTCACACACTAATTTTATTCAATATAATTTCTGCTGGTTACATTATTTGAAAAGTTGATCTATATAATATAGTCTAAATTACATACATCAAATTTTCAAATATAAATTTGGTATATTTCTCATTTCGAAAGTAGTATACATATTTTTTCTAGGGGGAAAGAAAGAAATATACATAGATGGGGTGGAGGAGTATATAGGGAAAATTTTCCAAGTATAGTATCTCAATTAAAAAAATGCACAAAGTATAACTTTATTGGTTAACAATAACACTTTGTTAAGCATCACAAAAAAAACACACACATTTTTTTTGAGGGATAAAAAATAAAAAATAAAAACACATTGTTAAGTCATATATAGCCTTTTAACAAAGTTAAAATTAATTGTGTGAAATAATTTAATTAAAGTTATGAAGAAGTCATACAAGTCATATATATTTTTTGAAAGAAAGGTCAAAAATATATTTATTAAAAACTTGGCAATCAAAGCATAAAGAGTGCTGCGAGTTAAAAGTTACCGAGTCTGCAATTACATAAATAAAACACCAAACAACGGCACCGCCGAACCAAAAGAAAAAGTGAAAATTATGTTAGAGATAAAGTCACTTCTAGACATTTTTTTTGAATTAATTATCTAACTGATATCATAGAAGTGTGATTAGTGTTGGGTCATGAAGGGAGCTTAAGGGGCCACCCACATTAGACATAAGCAGCTATATAAGTGAGAAACATGTCACATTTTTATTCAAAACCTTAAGATAATTGATTTATAGGTTCTCTTGCTTATAAAGTAAAATGTTCAACCTCAACTTTTCTAATTGACGTGGAACTTCTAATTCACTCTTACTACACAACAATCTTTCCCACATTAGGCAAGAGTAATCACACAAGTGAGAGAGACACCGCACTTTTATCCAAAACCTTAATGCAATGGATCTATGGGTCATCTTACTTATAAAGTTACTTATAAAGTGTTCAACCTCCTTTTTTCTAACCAACGTAAGACTTTTAACTTACACTTGCTACACAACAGGTACAACATTGCAATTTTGTTTGAAAACCATCAATATATATTATTTTCTACATACCTAAGTTTAGCTTGATAGCCAAAAGGCTAAATACATTATGCAGTTAGTTCTTTATTTTATTTTAACAAGTTGTTCCTTTTACTGTTCAAAAGTGTAAATCATTAATATTTTAAACAAATTTTGTTACAAAGAAGTGGGCGTGTATAAATAAAATAGGATAGTGTCTGTAAAATAGGATAATATGTGTGGGTGTTGCCAGAGTTACGAAGTTTTTCTCTTAAAATATTGTGATCATTTACAAGCTTTTAGATCACTATAAAATAAGTTCAACCTCTATAACTTGCATGCTATAACTTTTTGTGTAGTTGTCATACATTGTGATAAAGAATCTTATTAACACAGTGAATTCTATTTTGCTTCAATAATAATAGTAGCAGTAATAACAATAATAATGATATATATATTCCCAAATTAAATTTTGGTATTATCTAAAAAAAACAAAATTATACGCCGGTATCTCTCACCTGCTCACGAGATGCCTTCGTCGAACCCCAACGAAGCAACTTTTGGTCGCCGCAATAACTTCCAGAAACATCTAACTACACTATTTCAGATTGTTGTAATGACCTACGCCACCTCTGTCTCGATTGTTTCGATTGTTGTCGACAAGCGTTTGAAGGAAGCACCCACTCCTGCTGCTGATAGTTTGAAGAGAACCATTGCAACCACACTAACAGGAGAGCTTTCTATCTACTTTTTGATAATTTTGAATACTACTTTTGTTGTTGTTTATGTTATAATATCATATCTCCATCGGGGAAACATGATACCTTCTCTCGTCATCAATGTATTTAATATGACGGTAGATGAGTTTCTCTATTACGTGTGTTTAGATGCTGCAGGAGTTGGTGTAGCGTTGGTTTGGGTTATTGTCTGTCTTGCAGGCCTTTTACTATCGAAATACTTCAGACACATCATTGTGAAGAGGTTCTTGTGGTTGAAGTAGCTCATAATCGTATTGCAGTTTGAGCCATGTGGGGTAAAAGTTGGCCATGGATGTCCACAAAGTCAATCTGCAGACATATGAAACTGTTGCTGAAGGAGGTGCATGTTGCAGTTTTTTCCTTTTATGACAGAGATGCACTATGATGTTAATCCTTTTGTCCATCTTGTTTGACTTAACTTTGATACTTAATCTCAAGATTTTATGACAAATTTGACTGAATTGTTGGTAAATGTTCAAAATTGTTGGTTGTTAAGTTAAATATTGTTATGAATTTGTTCTATGCCAGATTTTTATTTGCTTGTTTAATCACTCTTTCTCGTCTTCAAGGAATATGAACTCATATCCACACACATCAACTACGTTGTAACTATACAATGGGAAAAAAATAATTAATACAAAGATAAAAAAAGAAATGCATAACAAATAGATAAATAAGACATCACTATATGATATATAGTACCATATATTTGTCTATTTTCTCGACAATGAGTTCTTAAATATATAATATTGTACATTAGCCAAAGTTTTTTAAATAACATTAAACAACAAAAAGAATTTGAGCTACTTTATGGAATAATCTGACATTAAACTATTAGTTAAACACTCATTATACCATTAAACAACATTAAACACTTAGGAAAAATCAACACAACCATATTTGTGTAAAAATTCATAGAAATATCAATCTCTCGTAAAAACTCATATCCTTAAACTTATTATAACATTAAACACTCAGTCTTAACTTAAAATGACATTAAAATCATAATAAACATATTAAAGATAATTTATATTATCATATCAGCGGTAATAAATTGGTTACTACCAAACTTGAATTCTAACAATTTGGTTCTCATCCCAAAAACTTTAAATAGTGATACAATTAGCCAATTCAGACCTATTGCAATGCCTAACTTCAAATTCAAGATTATTTCTAAGATTCTTGCTTATATTATCTCTAATTTATATTATCATATCAGTGATGATAATGCATTTGTTATAACTCATTTGTATGGTTTAAGCCATTATATTATTTATGTCGTACAATACTATAAATTAATATTATCATATCGATGATAATAATGCATTTGTTACAACTCATTTGTATGGGTTAAACCATTAATTCATTATACTATCTATGCCGTACAATACTATAATCATTTATTTGTATTGTCATATATTTTTTGGTTTTGAATTAATCAATTTATTGAAAACTTTTAATTAAACACCGTAAAAATTCGTCACATTATTTTTCTTATAGAACATATATTAACAAAATCATTATAAAGTTTTTGTTAGAGTATATTTATTGTAAAATTTATTTTCTAATTATAGTTAGAATATTAAATATATTGTTGTTGTTATTATTATTATAAAGTTTTAACATAATATGTGTTAGGGTAAAATTTTTGATGTAACATGTTTATTGTCGAACCCATAATATTTGTATATTTCATCACACTGACAATATCATATATCTCTGTTTTATGAATAACAAAAAACAATAACGTTGTTCTATTTCCTGATCCAGCAAACCTTATTCACGAGCTGCATGAATCCCACAGCTATCGGGCTGGGAGATACATGGTAACCAACTCACATCACTATATCATGTTATAGCTCAACATGGCATGAGTAATTTCCTTGTTATCAAAGTTGTTCCCCAATTTTTTTATGTATTTTGGGGTCGATCGGTCCATGCACTCACAATGAAGAGTCGTCGAGAGTTTGTTTGCCTTCACATTGCTTAAAGGGTTTCACCATGGATTCAAATTAACAATGGTGCAAACCCACCACCGCCGTTTTTCAACCAGATTTGCTAGCCATTGTGCATAGTGTATCAACACTCGTGCTTAATGCGAATAATATTCATCATCCTGTCATCCTCCTATGTCTAGGGGCCCTAAATCTATTCATTTACTTTTTATTACAACATACCGGGCAACAAATGGCTGAATTGAATGTCTAGTAGATGGTGGGTGGTGGTAATTGATGTGATTTTATTTATTGAAAAGCAATTGGGTTACATTAATTAATTAATTAATATTTAATTTATATTTTGCCATTTTAGAGAGTATTTTGTGGGGACTTTGTAACTTGATGTTTATCTATGTAATATCAACTTATATGTAATTTAAAATTTTGATTTTTTTTTCTTTCTAGAATGGTGAAAATAAAAGATTTACTCCTTTCTCCATTACAAGCATAGTGCGTAGTGAAATAATAGATGACAAATATGACCTGGAGTATATTATTTAGAAAGTGGAGGAAGGTGGAACAAGTGATGTTGCATTCCTTATACATGTTGCATTCCTTATACATGTGTTGCTGATTATGGATATAAAACACAGATGTTAATCAAAATCTATGTTACAAAATAGTTTCATTAAGAGTGAAAATTTACTAGTAATACGAGTTATCTTAATGATTTTAGAACCTATATTTTCCTTTTTGAATTAACCAATCTAGTTGATGGTGAAGGCAGATGACAATAGTTTTGAGACAATGACTGATCTTCACAAACAAAAAGGTTGAATAAGTTTTCTATCTTTTTCTTTGAAATAATGTTTTCTTCAAAAATATTTTTTTCTAGTGAGTATAGAATAGATATAAGTCAAAAAGAAAAGGGAATATGGAGCCTTTCACACTTAATCCACAAAAAAAATTACTTAGTGAGTCAATGCTAAGAAAAATGTGTTTCTTATAGTATACTTATTCTAATAACTATGTATGAGTTAAATAATTATATTATTTAGAACTTCTCGTGCCCCCTCTTCCTTCATTTAAAAGTCCAAAATTTGAACCACCAATCATTCTATGATTCTTAAAGTTTATTTTGATCTAAATCATCATATTTCAACCACCAAACATAAGGCAAGATCACATTTATTTTATCTTTTGTTTCTTAATTTATTTTTTCTTGATGTTGAACGTTTTTGGATTATGTAATCTAAATTTGATTGTTCATTATTTTGGATTATATTATTCGAACTTGTTCACGATGTTCTGGAAACTTATTTTTGTTGATTTATATAATTGATTTCGATTGTTTCATATATGGACCAAATCTCAAACCGTGTTAGAGGTAACAAACCTACAACGACATCGTCTATAAAGGTGAGAGAAGTTACAACATACCAAAGTTGAGGGTTGAGTGAGAATGGGCACAGGTAGGGGCAAGAGTGATGTCGTCAGACCGTCTCAAGTGCACAAGCCTGAGCGCAAGGAGGAAGGACACTTCATGAAAAGCATCAGGAACATGACAAGGCTGAGGAGTCTAATGATGATATCCACCTAGATGCTGAAGAAGAGGGGGAGGAGGAGGAGGGTGAGCTTAATTCATATTATGGTGGGCCATCAGACGCGTCTATCTCACCCACTATGCAACTTATGTGACACATGTGGAAAAGAGATGTAAGATACTCTCACTTATATATTGTTTATCTTTTAGAGTGCATGGCACAGTAGTTTGGTAGAGTCCAGACCATTCCCTCCCATCTACACAAGTCTTCGTCTGCCCAGACGACCCGACAACAGGTGTCTCAGTTCTATACCAAGTTTTTTTATCGTGCGATATCTCGAGGACTTAAGAGCGCTTTTCTAATATGGTATCAAGATGACATTTGGATACAAGAGATGATATTTCAACATTTCACATTTATACTTCCTACCTAGGCTGCTTCGAGGCCATATGAGCATGAGACGTTTCATGAGATTGTTGCCGAACAGCAGGGAGACATACGATAGGCATACATAACCTCATAGTTAGGTTGCATCAGAGACCATGCCTTAGGGATAATGGTTGATGGCCAAGTGGAGCAGGGAACTCCAATATGATATAGTTTGGAGCAGATCTTATGTGTTGTTTCATTTGGATATTATGTTTATGAGTTTTTTTTATATAAGAATTTTCATTGTGTTTATGTGTTGTTTTGTTTTCTAACATTTGAATATTGGTCGTTGGATCTTATGTTTGTAATTTATATTTATATTTTATAATTCTTCTCTAAAAAAAAATTATATTTTATAATTCTGAAATATTGTATTTAGGGCCCGTTTGTTTTTTTTTTTCTTTCAAAAAAATCTATTTTTTTCTTAAAAAAATAAAATCACTTTTTCATTTTTAAGCGTTTGTTTAGGATTTTTAGAAAATTCATTTAATCAAAAAAATTCTGTTATGATCCTAAAATGAAAAGCTAATAGGATTAGCTTTTCTCAAAATCTACTTTTTTCAACAGCAAGGAGGTAACACATATACAACTTAAAACTCATTTTTTTTAAATGGATTTTTATGGATAGTAGGCAAACAAAAGTGACTTCAATTTTTTAAAAAAATCTCTAAATTCTTTTAACATAAAATCTATTTTCTTTTAAAACCGAAAAAGACTCACCTTGAAATAAACCTAAAATCACGTCTTTACGAACTTAATTCAGTTGGTATGAACAATACAAATATATGCAAAGTCCGGTGTTTAAACCCTAATCACAAAAAGGATTTAAACCCTGAAAAAAAAAAAAAAAACCCAAAATCACGCCGTTATTACAATCCCAATTAAGAGTAACGGTACCGTTTGTCTTAACGTGAACAGAAGAACGGTGTCCGTGGACCGTGTTTTTTTGACTGGGTGTTCACTGACTACTACAACCGTGTAATAACTTAATTAAAAAAATAAATAAATAATATTTTTATCATTGTTTAAATGAATTTAATCTTCATTTTGTTGTTGAGTTAAACAAAAACAGATACCACCAACCGAAGAAGAAAATAAAAACATTGAACAGAGCTATCTAGCAAAAAAACGAAGTCAAAACAACCTTTGAAATGGTTTTACTGTAATCAAAATCAAATCAAACCCAATAAGGTAATATTCGATCTCTTTTAATCATATTACTATACAGATCTTTGATTTTGCGCGTGTATATTGTATGATTCAATTAATAAAATCATTTTCGATCGAAAATTTTAGGAATCAAAAGAAAGATTAGGGTTTGAGTAAGGGAAGCGTTGAGTTGAAGAGAGAAAAATCAAAGTGAATTGAAATGCCGGAAGAAGATTTGGTTGATATCAAGTTTAGGTTATACGATGGTTCTGATATTGGACCGTTTAGGTATTCATCTGCTGCTACTGTTGATATGCTTAAGCAAAGAATTGTCTCTGATTGGCCTAAAGGTTTGTTTTTTTTTTTTTTGTGTTCAATTTTATTAACTTTATTTGATTGTTGATTAGGGTGTGACTTTTATTTTGTGTTAGAACTTGTTTGTTTGGTTTAATGAGTTTGATTTACATGTTTATTAGTTCAGTGTGAGAGTTTGACTTTAAATTTCATCGGCAACGGTGGTAAAAAATGATCATTAGTGTCACTTGAATTGATAATAATTTTTTCTTGCTATTTTCTTTTAAGTTGGATTTTCATATTTATATATGAAGTGGCCAAAGTAGGAGTTTCATTTTGAGTTTGGACGTATTTATAGAGTTTGTGTTTTCTGTATTTTTATTAGAAGTTAACCAAGGATTTGGGGCTGTTGGATTTTTATGGCTGTGTCAATATGTAGTGTTGTTCATGGATGGCCGAAGAGTAAGGCCATAAACACAATTGTCTTAAGCCTCCAAAAATATTTTTAAAAAAAACATACTTGATGAAAAGGTCTCAGATTCTATTACTTTCAAAACTAAAATCAATAAAATCTCATGTAACATTAATATATTACCTCAATAAAGATCAAAAATCAATAATATCTCATGTAACATTAATATTACCTCAACAAAGATTAAATTGATTGTTTTTTTCCTTTCTTTGTGCAAACTCACCGAATTAGGATCTTTGACCCCGGGTAGGTGCCTCAAGGTATCCTGACGGCTTAGCCCCTTTGGGACCTATGGAACCAATCCTTGAGTCGACAACGGGACATCTGGTTTTTCCAGAGTTGGACTACCTCCCAAATGGGCAACTCAAAGAATTGAACCCGGGTTCTTCTCCTAGAAGAGAATCTGGTTTTTTCGGGGTTTGACTACCTCCCAAATGGGCGACTCAAAGAATCGAACCTGGGTTCTTTTCCTAGAAGAGAGTCATCCTAGCACAGTGATTTTACTAAAACGCTATTATGAACTTTAAAAACTGAAATCACAGTATTGATGATATTAAGAAAATCTTAGTTTTTGCTGAGCAAAATCTGAACTATGTCATCCAATCTAAGCCAAACCAAGCCCATTTTAGGTTTCTGCGTTCTTTTTATTGAGGACCGTATATTGTCTGCTGTTACAATCGTACGTTCATAGCTGACTATTATGATTTATGATTGTTATTGTCATCAATGTTGCAAAAATACTTACTTTTTCTATTCTCGTCTGTGTTAGTTTCATGGGTAGGGTATGAATGTGTGTTTATTTGATTGTGAAGACTGAATAATGACGAGAGGACACGGATTTTCATCATAATTTTCTTTTACACAGAAAAGCAAGCACACAGCACTTGTTTTTGCTTGAAACTTGTCTATATAGAATAAAATATAATTTTCATTCACACAAGCAAACAAGCATGTAGCACTTGCTTTTGATCTGAGCAGAGTAAAATGTAATTTCATTCACACAGACAAACAGGCGTGTAGCTCTTGGTTTAGTTTAAACCTTCTCTGAATAGAATAAAATATTATAGGATTGTCATTTGCCAATGTCAATCTATTTTCCTTATCGACAGCCGTTACGGACATCGAAGTTAGTTCGTATGCCGATATTGATATTAACAGCTTTTTTTCATAAGATCTCGCATTGCTGAAGCAAATCAGAATTATGTATGAGTTATGTTGAAATAAGACAATCAAATTATCTTCCTCTCCTAGTCTCACGACCTTCATTCCAGCTGTCCAATTCTGGCTCTGTCCCTGTGTCTGTGACTGATTGGCACCACTTGATTCAAATGGAGGCATCGGTTTATTAAGTGGGGTACATGAAGGTGAAGAACTAGATCTAGCATCAGTTGGAAAGAGGAAAAGCATGGCAGAAGTAGGAGTGAAAAGTAAAAGTGTTGTAGTTGTAGTTAGTTGGTGCTCAGCCAACAAGGACATAGTCTCTAGACAATGATCACAACGGATAGGAAGGCCAGGTAAAAGGAGTTTAAGATTTTGTAACTCATTAAGGGAGATTGTGATATAATTACTAAAGGAGAAAACTAAGAGTGTGGTAGTTGTAGATTCTGCTCGGCCAATGAGGACATGGTTATTAGACAACTGTCAGATTAGAGAGGAATGCAAAACAAAAGGAGTTTCAGATTTTTTGAAATTCGGCAATCGAGATTGTGACAGAATTAAACCATGAAAGAATATACTGCTCTGTTGGTATGTTAAAATTACCACAGAAAAGATGGAAACAAGAGGCATACCATATCTCACAGATGATGAAATATGTGTTTGATGCAAAATCTAAATAATGAAAATCTGTGCTTGATACAAAAACTAAGATGTGTAGGTATGGTACACAACACTGTCTAACATCATTAACGGCATATTGAAAGCCCAAACCATTACGATTCCTTGCATAAAAGGTTCCTATAATAATAAGAACCCTAATATTTTAACGATACATCTGTCTTTGATCCCTTCCAATAATACATGGAATATAAGTTCTTTTTATCTTAATTTCCGGTCAACCCTGTTGTCTTACTGAGGACACCTAAATCATAAAAGGAATGACAGCCAACATTAACTAGGTCTCCAGAGTATTTGAGAATCTTGTTTAATATGAAAAATATGTTTAACATGCTCGTTATAACATTTTGTAAGCAAAATTGTATATAAATTGTCGTCAAACTCTCCGCAAGGAAAATTTTGGCCCTTCACTTGCTCAGTTCAAACTAAAATTTGGTTGTGTTTTCAGATGAAGTGTAGAATAAATATGATTTTCGTTTTAATTAAGTTTATATTGAGTGATATATTATGGCCATTTGATTGATTATTGTTGATTCTAACAGGTTTTTAGCATTTACTTATTCAGTCAATTTGTTATAATGATTACTCATGTAGCTCCTTTAGGTTCTCTTTTACAACTTATTGAGGATTATGTATGCACGGGTTCTCTCATGTATTCTTTCATTGTATTGTTGTACTTTTCCCCATAATGTAGGCAAAACGTTCCTGCCAAAGTCAGCAAATGAAGTGAAATTGATTAGTTCTGGTAAAATATTGGAAAACAACAAGACTGTTGGTCAGTGTAAAGCACCATTTGGTGATATTGCGGGGGGAGTTATAATCATGCATGTTGTTGTACAGCCATCTCTAGCAAAATCCAAGGCTGGTAAGATCCATAGTTTCTATTGTCAATGCATCTTTTTTTAGCCACATTAACTTGTAATTCAGCCACCTCTTGATGAAATAGATGAGGTAGAAATGGCTGAAAAATAAAATTTGCAGGGACGCTTGTAGATTAGATGAATTGGCAGCCAGCTTTTCCCTGTAGAAAATTCTTTTTTCAATCTCTTTACCTTGCGTAATTGGACTTTGTTACTTTTAACAGTTCAATAAACAAACATTTATTGAAGTCGTTGAAAGCCTAAAGTAATATAGGACTTGTAACCTATGATGCACAGACACTGGACACAGCACTTACACAGCACCAATAATATTTTGAGAAAAATGAATTAATTAAATGTAATCACACGCCCCGTTGTCGGATACTAACATGTGTTAGACACCAGACACACCTTGGACCATAAATGCCGGTGTTACAAAGTTTGTAACCGACAGACCTTTGAGAAGTTATCTGAGGCATCTCATCTACTATTTACTAAAAAACCCACTTGTCCAAGATAAAACCAATTCTAATGATTGCTAACTTAAAACCATACATGTTTGGGGGAAGTTGTCCCACCTTGTAATTTAACTGTCTGGTAGAGGGTAATATGAACATAATAATGGTTGAAGGAGATACCTGGGTTAGAGTCACCATCAAGTATGAAGCATGTTATGAGCTATGTTCTATTTTGCAAGAATCCTACAATATCTTTGATTTGAAGGTTGAAGAAATTATGAAGTTTGATATTTGCATTTTTCTTTTACTCTACAGAGAAGAAGGTTGACGATTCATCCAAGAAGGTTGTCTGTTCTTGTTCTATAATGTGAAGACAGTTTGTGAGTTGGAGATGCTTTCATCAATCACTTGTGAACCACAGAAAACCATCTGCTTGATCAAAATCCTTCTATTTTCAGCATCCCTGTGTAAAATACGTATACAAGCAATTATATATTTATAGAAAAGTTTGGGTTAATGGTGTGACTTCTGAAGATGATGTCATTCTTTTTATTACAACGTCTAAGAGGATTGAAAACAATGTAACCATTGATTGCTACCATTATGCATGACGTTTTCACTTTGCGTTTTCGTTCACGTGTCTGATAACATGCATTTTTTTTTTTTATCATATGCAGTTGATAGTGCGTAAGTACTACTGTTGTAATTTAAGTGTCGTGGAAAAAGATTAAAGTCATTGGTTTTTTAATTTGCTGAACAGCCACTACACCCTAAGAAAACCAGCCACACGACACCCAGTAAATCTGCCCAGAACAGAATCGCAGGTAGCGAAACAGAAAAACACCAACCCCTGCTCAAAAGCAGTGACCCAAACACAACAAAGGCAACCAGAAAAACAACCTGCTGGTCATAAACACACCGAAGCAGAACCGAAACATCTCCTGCTGATAAACACCCTTATATGGAGGCTTTGCTAGCGATAGCCGACCCTTCCAAGTTAAATAGAAACTTGATCAACCAAATCCACACCAGACTGATATGAGCAAAACCACAACCCACCAAAGCATATGGTGCGGTGGAAGCTGCCAGAAACATCTGGTTGAAAGTAACCCCAATTGAGGTGGAAAGGTGATGCGGAGGGAGAGCTTGTTGCACCACCACAAGATCCACATCTTGAGGGGGTGTTTGGACGTCCTTTCGAAAAAACCGCATAAAAAGGATTAAATTTTAGATTCATTTTTCAAAACATGCAGAGATATATTTTAATATTTCCTTTCAAAAAATATATATTTTAATACTTATTTTTTTATATGATATATCGTATTCTTTTATTAGTTATTGGTTTTCGCTTTGTTTTTTATTAAAGACTTTTCTTTTGAAGATACTTTGTTTTTTTACAAAGACTTATTTATTAGTTTAACTCATTCTTTACTATTTCATATATTTTTAACATAATTGATCATTGGCATTATGTAATTCCATAATATTAATATTTAGTATATTATTTGTTATATTTTGCATTAATTCTATTACTCTTTTTTTGGTTTCAATAAATACTACTACTAGTATAACTCACTAGGGGCCAGGTTTCAAACTTCGCGTTCATCACTTATTCACCTTAAAGGTGAATTTTTAATCATTAGTCTAATTGACAAAAAAACATCTATTACTTTACCTTGTCTTTATTTTATAATATTGATGTAAATAAAAAAATTCACAATTGTAATTTTTATAATAATATCCTACATTAAATTAGTTTTTTACAATTATTATGTTAATGCACAAAAATATATCTTCTTTTTTTTAATAAAATGGTATTTGGAATTTATAAAATTAATAAAAAAAAATCTTTGATCATTACAAAATATATTGATTTTTGACAACCAACAATAACCTGGTTTTTCCTCAAAAAAAAAATAAAAAATAACCTGGTTCGAGTGGTAATGGTATTGAACACTTTAAACAAGTTGTAAGAAGTTGATTACTCTTGCATATAGCCAAGGTTTGAAAAGTAGATTCATGCAAAATGTCATTTATTTTCAATTTTTGTTATATGTTTTGTTTATAAAGGAGGTTAAATAATTAAGCAAGAAAATGGGCACATTGATTTCGCCTCATGATGTATATTTCCAGTCTGGAAGCTGGAATAGAGAATAAATGAATCACATCAATCAATGAGAGGAAGATCTTTCTTGATTGTGCCATTCAAGTATAACATCATCATGCAGGTGATTGAATCCAATAAGGTAATATTGGATATAGTATATCTCTTTTTCATTATTATCATTATTACTATCAACCATTATTCTAGGAAACTAAGTATCTTTGATTTTGCGCGTATATGTGATTGAACTGTAAAATTATAAAGTCATTTTCGAAGAAGGATTATTAGGGTTTGAGTAGGAGAGGGAGAAAAAAAAAAGTGAATTAAAATGGAGGAAGAGGATTCGGTTGAAATCAGGTTTAGGTTATTAGATGGTTCTGATATTGGACCGTTTAGGTATTCTTCTGCTGCCACTGTTGATATGCTTAAGCAAAGGATTATCTCTCATTGGCCTAAAGGTTAATTTTTCTACACTTTTATGTTTGATAGAATTTCAATTTTTTTTACTGTTTTTGTTTAGTTATGATTGTTGATATGTTTTTGAGAATATTAGTACAAGTGTTTTTTTTTCTTTAGAAGTTGCTTGTTTGATTAACGAGTTAGATTTACATATTTGTCCGGCGGTAGGAGTTTGACCATGTAATTATATTAAGAGACAAGTTCAAAACAAAACAAAAAAACTAATTTTTAAACTAATTTCTAACCCAGGGTTTGTGCTCTTCTCCCATGGTTGTGATCTTATGGTTTTGAACTTAGTTTAATGTTGTGATTTAGAATTTATTTTCTTCATATATGATGTTTTTGTGTGTGTTTGTATATATTCACTAGTAGTAAGATCTTACGATCCATGTTATGATCAATGAGTTACAATCTTTTAACCTCCTATCGATCTTTCGTAAACTCTGGAGTTTTAAAATATTGGTCATAACATTAATATTATCTCAATAAAGATTAAATATATTGTCTTTTCTTTTTTTTTCGCTAACCCACCGTATTAGGATCGTTGACCCCCGGTGGGCGTCTCAAGGTATCCCTATTACTTGGTCTCTTTTGACCTTTTATGGGACTAATCATTGAATCAACAACACAACATTTGATTTTTATTTTATTTTAAAAGGGTTGGACTACCTCCAAAACATGCAACTCGAACCTGAATCAGTGGAGAGAGTCATGTTTTCATCTATTGTGATACAATGTTGGTTAAATCAATTGTCATTATTATAATGACTTATTTTAAAATATCTTAAAATAAAATTTAAACAAAAGTTAGTAATTTTATGAGAACACTGTTTTGTACTTTAAAATCTAAAATCATGATATTGATAATATTACGAAAATCGTAGTTGTCGTGTGTGTGTTGATGAGCAAAAGATTGCGGTAGATTCTAGATTTCTAGTCGGCACTTATTGAAGTGTCTCATGTTTTAGCCGATGATTTTTGAGGTGTCTCCTTTTTTTTTTGTGGTGGTCTGGGTTCGAACCCGAGACCTTGCATATATTATGCATTGTCTATACCAATTGAGCTAACCCCGCGAGCACTTTCGAGGTGTCTCCTTACCTCGACTAGTAACGCGGTAGTTTTTCCATTCTTTTGGATTTCGGCCCCTGTATTCGAAAAATAAATATAAAAAACTGAACTGCGATCATACAATCTAAGCCAAATCAATCCCAGTTTAGGTTGCTGCTTCCTTATTATTGAGGAGCATAGATTGTGTGGTTTTACAATCGTACATTAATAGCTGACAACTATGATTGTTATTGTTATCAATGTTGCGAATATACTTACTTTTTCTCATGTATTCTTTCATTGTATTGTTGTACTTTTTTTTCCATAATGTAGGCAAAAGGTTCCCGCCATTGCCAAAGTCAGCAAATGAAGTGAAATTGATCAGTTCTGGTAAAATATTGGATAACAACGTGACTGTTGGTCAGTGTAAAATACCATTTGGTGATATTGAGGAGGAAGTTATAACGATGCATGTCCATCTCCTTTCACCTCTAGCAAAATCTAAGGCTGGTAAGATCCATAGTTTCTATTGTCAATGCATCTTTCTTTTTTTAGCGTGTTATGGGCTATGTTCACCTTTAATTTGAAGTTTGATATTTGCATTTTTCTTTTCCTCAACAGAGAACAAAGTTGGCTGTTCTTGTTCGATAATGTGAAGATTGAAAACAACTATCTGTTTAGAACCTCGTCCATATCTCTTTCACCATGGAAGCTATAACTTGTAGCTTCCAAGATGTTTTGAATTTTTATGCTTCCTAACGCGGATCCATAGCTATAACCATTGATTTCTACCATTATGCATGACGTTTTCATTTTGCTTTTTCGTTTACGTGCGTCATATCATATCATATTTATATGCATTTGATAGTCATTTAATTATTGTGGAAAAGGATTAATTTAATTTCATGATATTTTTTTTTCTTTTTCTTTTTGTTTTTCTAAAGTGAATATAAAGTGTGATGAAATCAATAGATATTTAGAGTTAGAGACAGAGTCGCCATAAGTAATCTCAACTCCATCGAATTCTCTACCTTTATTATTTGATAACTATGGTGACATTGATTCATTTTATGGATAGACTAATGATTAAGATAAATTATTTACTTGAATAAAACAGTTAAAGAGAAATATAGAAACAAAGTCATCCAAAGATATACAAATCCAATCCTATCTACACTTTGTTATTATTTTCTTTTTTTTTTTGAAGGGAGATGTCTGCACTTTGTTATTAAAATGTCCATTTTTCACGTTACTTTAGGTTCGTCTATCATTTTCTTTCTTTTACTAAATCTATCATTTTTTTCTTATTGATCAATGATTTTTTGTCTCATTTTTTTAATCTCATTTATAATTGAAAAAGTTACAAAGTTTAAGATAGTAGTTATTACTTGAGTGATTTTTACCTTCGTTTAAATTTTTTGACTTTTTAATATTGGAGATTATATTTAACATCACACAATACTAGTATCTCACAATGGCATACATGGAAAAACATTTAAAAATTCACAAGAACAAATAACTGCATTGAGTAGATGGAGTAAAATTGTTTTTTCTTCTTATGACCGGGACTAGATGGAGTACATGTCAAAGAATTTTGCAAAATCCACAAATATGTAACATAACATAAGATCATTTGCAACGTACAGAGGAAACAGATAGTGGATAACTGAAGGTATTGGCATACTTAAAGGAAATAATGGCTCCATTAGCAAGAGTCTTGCCACCATTAACAAGACAATCATTATAGTTGATGCGTTTGAAAATATTTGGGTTGATAAGATGTTGCATCCTCTCAGACATGTATTTGATATTTCAACTGTGTGTGTTGGAATGTCATTCATTGGGGCTGTGGGACTTTGGCTTATCGTAATAAAAGACTTGACGCATTGTTTACCAGCTGCATGAAAAAACTAAACTTTTAATGTGAGTTGTTACATGTTTTTGTTTTTTGTTTTTTGTTTTTCTATCATGCATAAATTTGTGCATGTTAATAATGGTTAAGAGTTTATTCGTAAAAACAATCAACTTGATGAATACCATATTTTCCATGATTAGGGACTAGTGTGTAATTAGCTTCTGGCTGCGAGTCCGGACTCAAAGCAGCAACATCCTTAATATAATCAAACCCACAACTCAAATCTGTAAGATTGATATATGAATGAAATCATTAGCTAAAGGAAACAAAACACAAGGAATAGAAAAACCAAAACTAAAACTAAAAAACTTAGATAATCTTAATATATGAAAAAGAGAAACCATAAAGAATTGAAAAATGAGATAGTAATAATAGTAGTAATATTTGATAGGAAAAAATAATATTTCATTAGTATCGTAAAATAACTTGTAATTTGTGACCTCTAAAAAAAACTTGTAATTTATGATAATATTTTTGTAATATGACTTATAATTTAAGGTAGAGGAGGCTTCTTAAAAAAATAAAATAAGATAGAGGAAGTGTTATTAAGCAATTGATCACCTGCTATAAAAAAATGAGTGACCCCAATAGGTACAAGGACAAGGCTACGGTTGAACGTGATTCCATTGAGATACAAATATAATGTAGAAATCCTAAAACACGAGAGGTTATTATTATCTGACTAATTGGACATATCAATATATATGATGAAAAATAATAGAAACACACATGGTAATTTATATAAAACAGGATAACATATAACGCTAATTAATTAATTAAAAAAAATAACTGTAACATATTCAAGGGAAGATAAAGAAACATGTGTAAAAATGTAAAACAGAAGGAGAAATTGATAAAAGAAACGTAGAAGAAAATATTAAGTTTTTATATAGAACTATAACAACTTATATTATAAGTTTTTTTAAGGAAAACTTATATTATAAGTTTTATAACTTGGAATGAAATCTTTTATCTCTAATAATTTTAATAAAAGTTAACCCTCCGATTTCTCACTTAAAATTAAAAAATGTAAAGTCAAAAGTTAGATAACCCTCCTATTTTTATAAAAGTTAACTTTTTTATATGTTTTATTTGCATTCATGGGTGTAATGATTTGATTTGGATCGATTTTTAGTAAAATAAAAATTGTATCTCGGTTTGGTTTAGTTTTCACTGTTTTTTAAAAAAGGACTGAACCAAACTATTCACATTGGTTTTATTTGGATCAGTTTGGTTTATTGGTTTATTTGAAAATACAATTAAAAAATTCATATTTTCACACATTTGTATTTTATATATACAATATACGCAAATATTTCATGAAACTTTATTTCCATACCCTCTGTTTTTTAAACAACTTTGTATAACTAACATAAAAAAACTAATCAAGAGATTGATGATCTTAGCAGTGGTGAAGAATGATGGGTTAAATGTGGCTGGTGGTTAGGGTTTCTTTTTTAATAGAAACTAATAAAAAAACCCGTGCTAGCGCACGGGTACATTGAAAAATTTGAGCATGAAAATATAGAGTAATAAGTAAATTATAATATATTGAGTATGTAATATATATAACAATGAAAAATTTGCTATATGTATTGGTGAAGCAGAAATGTAATATTGTTAAATGAATAGGGGGTAAATTTATTAAATTGAACATAAGAAATTATGCAGGGCTGGTTGATATAATATGGACCCTATTGTAGTTTTAATGTGTATAAATAAAATTAGCCCATGAGATTGTTGATGGAAAATAAATAAAATTTTGATTAAACTTGTATGTGAGTAGGTAATGAAGACTTTTATATAACGCTGATAATAAGAAATGGAATTAAAATACAGAAATTAGGTTACATAAGCAGACATAGGATTGTTTATCATAGAAATTATTACACATAATAACTATCATAAATGGAAGACATGACAAACATCGTAATTGTTGAATGAAAATTTAAATTTGATTGTGTAAGCAGCTCAAAATTGATTCATTCGACAAAAGTTGTTCCACAAAGGGCCTAATTTTATTGTTTGTTTGCCATCATTATTCTCGATTATGATATTAAAATTTTGATATTCTCCATTATCTCCACATAAGATAATATTGTCACATACATTATGTTGTAAATATTTTGCAAAATCTTGCTGTAATTTCTGCAAAATAACACAAACAGATAACAATTATTAATAAATATGAAAAAGAAAACATAAAGAATTTATTAAATTTGGTATTAATTAAAAGCTAATAAATAATATTTAACCATATTGTTTTTCTTCAAGTCACTGCCCCAAAGTTTGGGTGGATTTTAGGGTGAGGGTCCAATTAGGTCCCTCAACGGTGGACCACGAGAAAAACACCAATAGATTAAATAAATGGTTCAGATTAATTTAAATAAAAAGTGAGAACATATACAACTACTCACATTCAATCATATAGTAAAATGGTTTCAACCTATGTTAGTATTCCTGCTGTAAATCTTTGTCCATAATCAGATACCCTCTTCCCCTCAAATCATCATTGACTCAAACAATCAAAATTGAAAGTTATGAACCCTAAAATTAACTAATTTCTTTTTCTTCTTCAACAAACCGCAATTTCCCCCTTTTTAGTCAAAATCAGAATTCTTCTTCTTCTCAACACAAGCCTTCTTCCTTT
>Ga0315914_1004999_pt1 | contig 19546 bp, 12 predicted proteins | sample MpolenodulesMG_FD_203920 | JGI IMG/M metagenome (GOLD analysis project Ga0315914, IMG submission 203920) | Medicago polymorpha root nodule microbial communities from Los Angeles, California, United States - elongated nodules | ecosystem: Host-associated > Plants > Roots > Nodule | place: USA... | reverse complement strand
TGAAACTAATGCACTGCACTTGACGAACATTGTCAAATCCAATGATTCTGATGAATGATTCTGGGTAAGCAGCTTTAGCTTCAGCAAGCTCCTTCAACACTTGAGAAGAATCAGTGGCTCCAAACAATGGCAACTTCCACATTGTCCAGTAACGTCCATCATAGTATCCTGGTGAACTGTGGTTCTCACGGTACACAAATCCTTTCTATATAACACAAAACAAATCATACAACAAATTAACACATCAACCCTACAAAATTCATTGCTCGTAACACAAATTCCGATTGTCCAAAGTCAGAAATTTTCCGCATTCATAGAGTCGGCACATCATGTGGTTGTTGGATCCAGATCAAAGTCCAATGACCAGTGATGTACCGATTGAGTGAATGAGAGGATTACCGACCACATACAATCCAAATTCCGCAAATAAAATAGCATAGAATATATTTACTATATATGTAAAGTGGCATAAAGTGGCGTCATGAGATTGGTTGTACGTGTAAAAAAGTGGCGTTATGAAAAATTTGATTGGTTGTACGTGTAAAAGTTTTTCATCGATAGTGTGTAATACTTAAACTCTAAATTAAGAAGAAAAAAAAGATTGCAATGTAAATAGATTAACCTCAAGCTCAAATTCCAAACAAGGAACCCATCCCTTCCTGATAAGGTAGTCTACTTCCTTAGCCAATTGTTCCTCAGTAAGGGGTGGAAGGTATGAAAGTGTCTCAAACTTCTTCTTGCCAACTGGTGGCCACACCTGGAAATATTATAAATAAAATTTAGTAGGGTTAAGAAAATTTAACAACTTTAATTAATTATGTCAACTTTGGTATACAATTGTACATTATTTTTTTTCTTCTAGAATTATAGTCCAATTTTTTTGTTACATTCTTCTTTTCATGACAAGAATAATAGTTTAAGTAACCTTAAGGTACATAGGTATGTAACATAACATGAAATTCAATTAATTTTTTATGGAGTATGCAAAAATATGGAATATGGATTAGTGTATTACCTGCATACAGTTCACTCTTCCACCATTGCTTGCAATGGAGGTAATGTCATTGTTGGCCTTTTTGGTAACTGGGAAAGCAGCTGAGGATTTGAGACCGGTGAACGGGGCAACCAAGTTAGCTTGTGTCGAGGAGGCACGGTTAACGGTGGTGACTGCGGCAGAGGAAATCAAGGCCATTTTTCCTCAAGTACTAAGCTTCTTAGTTCACCAAGTGCTCAACTTCTGCTTCTACTGATTGATGCTTCAGCTCAAACTTGCTATATATCTAATGGTGAAATACATATATGACTATTCATGTTTGAATAAATGTGTGATGTTGTATAGTTTGAGTAAAGGAGGTGAAATTTCTTATCTATTTCTTTATCTTTGAGTAACCTTGTTCACAAAAGTACCTATCTAAAGGGTCCACTCTAAATATTGATGCAATCTATAAGGTTACCTATAATTAATCATACCTCATAACGGCTAAATGACTTTACCAATGGGAAATCTATGACTATATACAACAAGTTACTGGCCAAAATTAATCAAGTGAATCATGTTGATATCAAGATTCTTGTATATATACCTTTGAATTTTGGAAATTCTAAAAAATTTATATACTTGGTAGCTCCACACTTGATCTAATCCAATTGTGCTTAAATTTGTACAAGTTCCAAATTATGATTTATAATTTGCAGTGAATATTATGATTACAATTAGTTTTGTTGCTTTGAAAGGAATGTTTAAGAAACCAACATACATAAACTTTTGTTTTTCATAAATTGGGAAAAGGAGAAATTATTAACAATTAAAAGTGGTAGTCATTTTAAAACCATTTTCGAGAAGATTTGAACTTCATGCATTAAAATTAGGAGGTCAAACTATTTGCATATAAATATACACGTGAATTGTTGTTGAGTATGACTCATAGTTTACTGATAAACGAGAAAAACGCTCGAGCAGACAAGTATTGTATGCACGTGCATGATGAGTTATGAGCTATGTTGCACATACACTTTTGATTGAAAGTGTGTCTCGGTGTCTGACACATGTCGTGTCCGATACCGACACTTGTGATTACATTGAATTATGTCATTTTCTCAAAATTTTATTGGTGTCAACGTGTCTGTGTCAGTGTTGTGTTTGGTATCCGTCTATGTGTCTGTGTCAGTGCTTCATAGGTTATGTTAACATTAATTTTCTTGTTTTATTAACTATTCTGTTTAAAGTTTCACACTTTCATTCATACTTGGTTGGGGATGTTCATTGCTTCCCCACAACATGAGTGCAAAATATTGCTCAAATAGAATGACAAGAAATTGTGTGCATACTAGTCATTTTAGCTTAGGACAAATTAAATTACGGACTTCTTTTCTCTTATGACTAACCAAACGTATAAGAACAATTATTTATCTAAGTTGCTTTGTTAACCCTCATTTAGTAACAAATCACTAATAACAAAGCTTTTAAAGGTGAAAGCGATTGTGACCGCAACATAAAGGTTTTTGATGTCATCGTGGTGACTATGTCACAATTACATTAATTGTTGTTACATCAACCATATTTATTTATTTTTTGATAAACAGAATGTCAATAACCACTTAAAAGATCATACACACAAGTGTGAGATTTGGAGTTCAAATCCAAGATACAATGTCTAAGTTATCAATTTTGACATCTGTCACTTAGCTAGGACTTGTGGAATGCATCCAAATTTAACCGCAAGTTTTCACAATATTAAAAATCGCAACATAAGCACAATTTGAAATCTTGTCAATAATTTCATTTTAGTAAAGTTTTCAACCCACTATTAGAAAATTATAGGATAATAATGGATTAACTAACTCTTTGTAGCAATATCATTTGGAAACAAAACAACATATAGTTTATTATTGATAGTTCTCATCCATTCTTAATTTCCAAGGGAAATCCGAATACATATAACAAAAAATACAATAGGATGATCTTGATGATGAAATATCAAAAAACATAAAACAAATGGGACATATAGTTCTTACAATGGTCAAGTACAAACAAAGTAGTAATAAAGGGAGGTGCAAATATCAAACTTAGTAGGTTGCTGGTGTGTGTGCAATGAAACTAATGCACTGCACTTGACGAACATTGTCAAATCCAATGATTCTGATGAATGATTCTGGGTAAGCAGCTTTAGCTTCAGCAAGCTCCTTCAACACTTGAGAAGAATCAGTGGCTCCAAACAAAGGCAACTTCCACATTGTCCAGTAACGTCCGTCATAGTATCCTGGTGAACTGTGGTTCTCACGGTAGACAAATCCTTTCTATATAACACAACAAATTAACACATCAACCCTACAAAATTCATCACTCCGAAACACGAATTCGGTTTGTCTGAAGTCAGAAATTCTCCACATTCACAGAGTCGGCACATCATGCAGCTGTTGGATCCATATCAAATTCCAACGACCAGTGATGTACCGACTAAGTGAATGAGAGGATTACCGACGGTAGGCAATCTAAATTCCGCTAAACGCTATAAAAATATCATAGAATATATATTAACTATATATGTAAAATATTTTTACACGGTCATTCAATCAGATTTTGCCACGCAAATGTTTGTTGAGATACTTTAAGAATAAATATATACAATAAAGTGGGATCATGATAAAATCTGATTGGTTGTATGTGTAAAATTGTTTTTCACCGATAGTGTATAGTAATTAAACTCGTAAATTAAGAAGGAAAAAAAGGGTTGCAATAGTAAATTAGATTAACCTCCAACTCAAATTCCAAACAAGGAACCCATCCCTTCCTGATAAGGTAGTCTACTTCCTTAGCCAATTGTTCCTCAGTAAGGGGTGGAAGGTATGAAAGTGTCTCAAACTTCTTCTTGCCAATTGGTGGCCACACCTATAAATATAAATATTATACATAAAATTGAGTATTAGGGTTAACAAAATTTGACAATTTTAATTAATTATATCAACTATGGTATACTTTATAGATAAAATATGTATAGAATTATAGTCCAATTTTTTTTTTGTGACATTCTATTTTTTATGCTATGATTCATAATTTAAGTAACCTTAAGGTACATAAATATGTAACATAACATAACATGAAATTAAATTTTATATGGTATGTGCAAAAATATGGACTAGGGCTTGGGTGTATTACCTGCATACAGTTCACTCTTCCACCATTGCTTGTAATGGAGGTAATGTCATTGTTGGTCTTCTTGGTGACTGGGAAACCAGCTGAGGATTTGAGACCGGTGAATGGAGCAACCAAGTTAGCGGAGACGCGGTTAACGGTGGTGACAGCGGCGGAGGAAATCAAAGCCATTTTTCCTTCTCCTTCAAGGTTCACCAAGTACTAAACTTTTGCTTCTACTGCTTATTGCTTCAACTCAAACTTGCTATATATAATAGTAAAATTTGGATGTTACTTATCTAATGGTATGGAATTGAAAGAATTGGTGGCTGAAAATTTTGGACCGTTGGATTGAATAATTATGGATATTACATAATATTGGCCACAAAAGAGTTTTAGGTTTTGAAATGGTAGCCTTATCGTTAGGTACCACTATGGTAATGCCACGTGGATTTTCCTCCATAATCTTATCTCTTCATAGGAAGTGCACATGAATGTGTGATTGTGGTGAAGTTGATATTTTTTGACATCTCATTTTGTATCTTAACATATTTGTGACCATAATTTCTTTTATGTCCATATTGAGTGAAAAGTAATAACATTTTGTACCTTTGTTGCTACAATTATGTTCTATAAAGTAGGAGTGAAATTTAAGGATCTGAATTGCCTGCTATTGAAAATGCATGTGATTATATTAAATAAAGATTATTAATTTTAGATCAGACGGTTCATACTATACAATAACAAAATCAATTTTAATTAATTTTGGTGTTAGTTTGATATCAAACAGTTGATCTTAAAAACTATGCCATGAAGTAAAGGGAATTGGATTTCCCACAAACGTAACTGATCCGGACCGCCCGATTTAAAATGGGTGGTTGAGATAATTTTACAGTGTAAAAATGTATTTGAAATTTGAACTGTTTGATCTTAAATCTATAATTGAGATCCACTACAACGTGCAACTGCGTGGTATCTCTACAACAGGAAATCCAACGTGTAATTGTATTTCTCTCAAGGTAGGAATGAAATTTAAGGATCTGAATTGTATGCGGTAGAAAATGCATGCGTTTATATGAAATAAACAATCTTGATCATTAATTTAAAATCAGACAATTTATACTATACAATAACAAAATCAACTTTAAATAATTTCCGTCGTTAATTTGATATCTAACTATTGATATTAAAAACTATGCCATGAAGTAAAGGCATCAAACAAATATGAAATTAATATAGATAGGTAAATGTTAATTTCTTGGGGGAGGGAACAAAAGTTCAAGCAAATCTCTTCAACTGACACTCTTATCCCTTTGTTGTGTAGCTGAAAATAGGGTTCTATCTTTACCTATACATGGGACCAATTCTTTTAATTAGTATTACATCAATAATTTTCATTAGCATTGTTTAATTATTGTTATAGGTTTTGTTTAGAATTCACCATTGCAATGTAGATAAGCAAAATGTGTACAGAAGATAAGGGGTGGTAGGGAGAAAGATGGGGCTTATCATGCTTGATTGATTAGTAGCCAAACATACAATGTTGAAAACATAAGATCCACATATGACACATGGTTATAACCTTAGCATGTACTCAACCAAGCAATACAAAAAACCTTATCTTAAAATTGCATTGTATATGTGAGATATCAATTATGAAACATAAAAATCAAAAGTCAAGTTTTAATAAAAAGTCAAGAATTCAAATTTGTATTTCAATCACATTATTTAATCTTAAAGTATAGACCAATGTCAATTTCATTATTTATGTGTTTTGGATTATGTTGGTTAATAGTTGAGAATTGTAGCATAATGAATTGTCAAATTCTTAGTAGAGTGTAGTAATATGTTACCTTTATATTTTCAAATAACTTTAAACTTTTTATTTTTTATTTTTATGATAACTTATTTTCTTTCAAGAGGCATGTTCCATTTTTCTTCTGAGCCACATCTTTGTCAACTTGTAAGGATTTTTATCTCGTTCATCATTCTCTCAGAACAAAAAACAAAGATTACACTATTTTACAACTATCCAATTTTGGAAGTAGTTAAACACTTGTTGTAAAGGAAAGGAAGACAGCATAGCATGTATGAAAAGGAACTAAGATGAATGTGATATAGAAAAATATTAGAAGAAGAATAATTTCCAATTAATATTTGTTTTGTACAAATAATTTCCAATATAATCAAGCCCTAAAAGAAACTCATCTCCACCATATTCTAGAATTGAATATGCCAAATATAGAAGATGAAAAAAACTATGAGGACAAAAAATGTACTGTTAAACAGAGAGCCCTTTTTTCAAGAGATTTGAGGTGCATATCTTATCCATTCTCTCCCTTAAAAAATGAGTAATTTATTATTTTATATTTGAAATTTGACATCAATTTAATCGGCAACATGCTTGTGCTAGATTTTTATTTTTATAACTACAATATAGATAAGAAACATTCACCGTTGTTTAGTACTAGTAGCGATTAATTTTTGTTCAGAGAACCTCTTGAACATATAAAATGAGTTCTTATCTTTTAACTTGATTTTCTTAGTATATAAAAGTTTAGAACCGTTGACTACTTACTTAAGATGTTTGAGTTTCTTATCACGCTTATCAACCATATAACTTCAATACTTTTCTTTATAAATAATGTTTTTGGTGGGCGAGAGGGGCGGCAGCCCAGAGCACCATTTTTATAGCACACCAAAATTATTATTATTATTTATTTTTTGTCAAACACACCAAAAATATTATTATTATTATTATTATTATTATTATTATTATTATTATTATTATTATTTTTTTATTATTATTATTATTATTATTATATAATACAATAGTTAGTGCTATATAGATATTTTTTTTAAATTGTTTTGATTAATTATTGACTTAAATGCTCTTTTGATCCTTTAAGTATTTAATTGGTATCGCTTTGGTCCCTTAACTAAAAAAAAGACCGTTTGAGTACTTTAAGTTTTCTTTTAGTCTCGTTTTGGTCCTTTCCGTTAGGTTCCGTTAGGGTTTAAAAAAAAACGTTAACTCCTAAACATGTGTCACCTTGTCATAGATTTTTTTACAAAAAAAATAATATTTTTTAAAATATATATATATATACTTTTTTAAAAAAAAATCTCAAAGCCAATGACAAAGTGACACGTGTCCTAGAGTTAACACATGTCACCTTGTCATTGGTTATGGGAATTTTTTTACAAAAAAATATATAAATTAAAAAATATTATTATTTTTTGTAAACAAATATTATTATTTTTAAAGCCAATGACAAGGTGACACGTGTCCACACTTAACGTTTTTTTATTAAACCTAACAGAAGGGACCAAAACGAGACTAAAAAAAACTTAAAGTACTCAAACAGTCTTTGTTTTAGTTAAGGGACCAAAGCGATATCAATTAAATACTTAAGGGATCAAAAGAGGCCTTAATTATATTGAAGAAATGTTTTTAAAGAACTTTGATAATTAATGAATTTTTTGTCATAAAAAATGCAAGAAGAAAGATATTTAAATAATTAAAAAGGCACAATTTTATTAATTCATCTAGGGCTCCGAAAATCTTAGGACCGGCTCTGTTTATCTTATCAGAGTTGATTAGATGGCATATTGTTTAATCCATTGTTGCTCTACTTTTGAGAAAAATGTTAAATTTTAGCATAAGTAGAAAAGTTAATCATTGTCCACACATATATGTGAGCGAACATGTTACAAACATGACATAAGATCCATTCATGTGTCTAAGAGTCTAATATTTTGGTTTTGCTAAAACTATAAAAAAAAACATGATGTTTAGAAAAGAAAGTTTAAGATAGTTTCAACTCCAATAGTGGTAGAGAATCAATAATGCACTAAAATTGATTCAAACATTGATATGTGTTGCTTATTTACAAGAATAACAACTAGAGATCAATGTGTGCCAATACTACAAAATGTGGTAAGATAATAACATGTAATGATATAAAGTGTAAGGGGATCAGCAGACAGAACAAAGTCACCGAATTAAAGATAAAGCAATGATGAGGCTGGTTTGGTTTTGGCGATGGAATCAAATCTGTAAATTGTAAGATGATTATAAAATCTGGCAGGAATAAAAAAAAAAAAATTGGTCAGAAGTGATATTTGTTCAATCCAATATTGTCTTATGTGTCCTTAAAAAACATTGTATTATAGTATGTGAGTAACTGTGTATGGTAGACCGTCATTTAAGTTAAGTTCATTTAAAAATGATCAAATACAGTTTGATTAATGTGAATTTATAAATATCTAAAAGAGTATGAGCTTTTAATGTGTGGAGGAGACTAAATACTAGTTATGTATTTGTGATGGGTTAAAATAGAAATGTTAATAGTTAAACTTAATTTGGTTCTATAAATAAGAAGGTCATGGTCACAAGGATAAAGAGAGGATAATGAAATGTCTCATATAGAGTGTGTTATTCTCGAAGGTCAAACACAACTATATTATTAAAACTATTTTTTAATAAAAATAAATAAATTCATAAATTATATGAACATCTTCATCCTCATCTTCATCTTCTTTCTTAAATCAAAAATTTTTCTATCCAAATACACATTCATATTCCTTAAATATTTTCACTTTCATCTCTTCTTCTAAACACAAAAGTCAAAATCCCCAAATTCTATAAACCCTAAGTTTACCGAACCCTAAAATGAAATTATTGACATATGTTCATAACATTGGGTTTATCTATTTTGAATATTGGATTTTTAATATTGTGAAAACAAATTCATAACATATGTTTATCTATTTTGAATCCAAATTTATGGATTTGGTAATCTTAGGATTTATGAAATTTGGGGATTTTGAATATTGTGTTTAAAAGAATATAGAAGTGAAAATATTTAAGGAATATGAAGGTGTATTTGGATGCAAAAAATTGATTTAAGGAAGAAGATGAAGATGAGGATGAAGATGTTCATATGATTTATGAATTTATTTATTTTTATTAAAAAATATTTTATAAAATAAAGTTATTAATAAAATTAATATTTTCATGTTTTTTAATAGAAAAATGAACAAAAGGATTAACTTGTGCACATTTTAATAGATAAAGAACTTAAATGGGACAAAAAAAGATAAATGACTAATATGTTACAAATAAATAAGATAAAGGACCTTTGGTGTAATTTTGCAAAACATTTATATAGAGTGTCGGATATACAGTTAAAATGTCATTTCATACAATATAACGGAGAAAAATGAATGGATAACTAATGGATGTTTATGCTATTTTGAAAACTTGAAAGACGAAAGAGGAATGCTAGCAACACTCACTTTTTAACACTCTCTCTAACACTCCCTCTTTGTATGTCCCACCACTTTAGGTGGGTTCAATTTTCAAAGTGTAGACCAACAATGATTTAAACCAATAAAAGAATGAATATTAAAGAGAGTGTTTAAAAGAGAGTGTCACTGACATTACTCAAGACGAAATTAACTGACCATACAATTCTAAGGGTAAAATTAGTGATGTAGTCGCCATGTTTTTTTCTATATTTCACATTTCCTTTCTCTTTTCCTATACTTCACATGGACTTTGATTAATGATGAGTATGTTTTGATATTATCAAAAAATTAATCAAAGTCGATTTTGTTCCAATTTTTTCAATTCGTGTGAGAGAGAAAGTGACTATATTCACTTTTATTTTTGCTCTTCACACATCGCAAAAATACCAAAATACCTCCAGCAGCACCGCTCGCTCTCAATAGAGGTGTCAATAGAGCCTCAAATTTCAAAGCTCACTTAAAAAAGTCCTCACCAAGCCCACTTAAAAAAGCCCTCACCAAGCCCACTAAATTAAAGCCCCCTAATTGAACAAAATATTTGGGGTCGAGCCCACTCTAAAATCTATTTATTTGTGGGCCTAAAAAAGCCCCACTATAAAGGTAAAAAAAAAGTTATTTTCGGTAAAAAAAAAATTATTTGTTTTTTAAAAAAATGTTTATAGAAATTTTTGGGCCTTTTGATTTTTTTTATTTGTGGGCTTTTTAATCTTGTGAATTTTCAAGCCCCCTTACTATGTGGGCTGGGGCCTAAACTTCAAAGCCCCGTGATATTGACACCTCTAGTTCTCAACAACATATGTTGAGCAGCATTTAACTATTGTGAGGGTATTTTGGTATTTTTATGGCGTATGGGAGCAAAAATGGAATGTGAGAAGAGCAATTTTCTGTGACAGATTGAGTCAAAATTAAAATTTTGGGCCCAATACTATTCTCTTATTAAGCCTATATAGTTTAGAAAATTGCTCTTTCGGAATCCACTATTTGCTCTCACGCACCCTAAATTAGCGAAAAATCTCAAACGATAGTTAACTACCATTTGCTGATCTACAGTAGTTAACTGGCGTTCGTTGAGCCGCAACGGAAGTTAACTGACTTTCCTCATAGTTTCTTGAATTTGATAGAGGTTGATTTGTTGAAGTTTGAAGGGAGAATGGTTAATTTGTGTTTGTGTGTTTTTCATCAAACGGAAGTTGTTATCTCTTTTTTGAAATATGACCAAAATGCAATGACAGTAAACTTCTGTTAGAATTCTGTAACAGCATATAACTATCGTAAACAAATGAACGGTAATTAACTATCGTTGAATGTATTTTCGTCACTTTAGAGTTTTTGGGAGCAAACACTAGATGCATAAAGAGCAATTTTCAATAGTTTATGCGCCGGCAGTCTTATGGTGCAATCTCCATAACCTTGTTTTCTGAAACAATCTTCATAAGCTTAATCACCAAAGAGAAAGAGTTTTTTTTTTTTCAAGGGTTGCTCTTCGTAAGCTGCATAAGGAACAATCTTCATAAGTTTAATCACCAAAGAATTTTTTTCTTTTAATCACCAAAGAGTTGCCAATAGTATTTTGCACGTGGACAGTGAACTTCTTGGACGTATGATAAGTAGGGTTACGATACGTATATCTGTAATAAGGTATAATTATGCTTAAACCATGAAGATTATTTTTTCCGTGTGAAGAATAATAATAACAATAGCAATATTCCTTCAACAATAAAAACAACAGCAACATCAACAAAATAATAATATATTAATTACAATAAAATCGAGTAAATTCATATGAGTTGGCTTAAGCTTTGTTTGCAAGTTGGGTTTTGGAGGGGAGGGGAGGGGAAGGAAAGGCTTATGGAGAGGTAAACCCCTATTTGGGAGTTTTAAAAAAAATAGGAAAAGGTTTTGGGGGATTTTGAAGGGTTTCATTTGTCCAATTTTAAAGTTCCCCCAAATTGGAGGGTTTTGGGGGGTTAAACATATAAATTGACAATTTTGCCCTCATAATAATTCAAAATTCTAATAAGGACAAAAATAATTTCCAAGATAAATTACAATGTATTGATTTTAAGAGGAAAAAAAGGGTAAAATAGTAAAATTATCACATAAGTCCTCCATCTCCTTTCCTTGTTGGTTTCTTTAACTCCCAAATAAAGGGAAGGTTTTTCCTCCTTTCTTTATTCCCTTTCCTTCTCCTCCTATGTCTTTCCTTCTCCTCCCATCAAAACTCACAAACAAAGCCTGGTAGAGCATGCAATTATGATTTAACAAATAATTAGATACTTAGAAGCAAAATTATACTATCAGTTTGTCTTTTCTTTTAATTGTTTATAATTTCGTCTTTAGTTTTTAGGCTCTTAGGTTATTATCCGTTATCACTGCTATATGGATTGTCTTTGAGACACTTTGCAAAGGAACTAAAAATAATCAAAAAATATTTTATTTTCTTTTGTTAGTTTGTTTTCTCTTTCTTGTTTAGCTTAGAACCCAGTTTCATATGGTTTTCATAGTTGTACTTAGTGTATTTATTTGAGCCTATATATCGTGTAGACTTGACACCCTAGAATGTGATAATTTAAGGTTTCATGTTTAAATTCTCGTATTGTCAATTTTCATTGGCTAATCCATACATGGCTTAACTCTAAATTTAAATAAACCTCCGCTAATCAACGATAAGATTGATCCTTTCGAAATAGTCGATCTTTGAGTTGGATATCTAGTTTTGAAGGAGAAGAAAAGGATAAGATCTAATATTTATTATAAAAAAAAAATTAGAAAATGTAATAAATACAGAGTATGTCGATACTAGTATTCAAGAGTACATTTTTTTCTCAATGATGTTTATAAGTAGAGACGGGTGGAGCATAAATTATTGAAAAACTACAAACCCTATTTTTCTAAAAGTATTATTTGACAAAAGCTTTCATGAGCTAATCTCCTTAAAGAAATTCATATATATAAAAGTACTTATATTAAACTAGCGGAAAGACGGCACTACTGTGCCCATCTGTCTGCTCTATGTATCGTGCTAACGTGTGTATATTTTATTATGTTTGTTTGTATAATTTTGATTACAATTTTTAAATGTTTAAATATTAATGGAAATTATTCGTACATTGATTTATCTACAAATTATTGTCAAAGCATATAACGAAATTATATATCAACTCGGCATATTTTAAAATAAAATAACACTCGTTTTCTTATTGATTATATTTGTAGTGACATATATTTGATCTAGTTTGTTACATTTTTTTAAGGATAAACGGAAAGAAAAAAATTTGGACATATACTCATATCATGTTTGTTATATGATATATTTTGTGTGGTAACAAAAAAAGAATTGTGTTTGTTACATTTTGTTTTAATATTTGAATTTTCTCTTGTCTATTTGTTATATGTGTTATTTGTATTGAAAGTTGAGGGTAATTTTGGAAGGAGAAAAACTCAATCTGAAAGAGCCGAAAGGGGTTATTTTCTTTATATATAGTATAGATAATAGGAAAAAAACCAAGAGCAGAAAGAAGATAGATAGAAAAATGAAGGAGAGTATCTAATTTAAAGTAAAAGATGATAAATGAAGAGTAAATTGGAAAAAGAAGAGATGGTTAACAATTTGACAAGTATACTAATTGATCTTTTTTTTCCTCATATATTATCTTCCTTATTTTTAAATTGTCGTTTGAGTACAGATTAACGTTTTTATTTGATTGTCGTTTTAATAGTGTAACAGGACAATTTGGTAATTATATCATTTCTCAATTACTCTTACTTGCTATATTTGACATGTAGATGTGTTTAAATACGTCGGGGATCAATTGGAGAAAGACAGCACTACTGTGTCCGTCTGTCTGCTCTATTTATCATGCTAACGTGTGTATATTTTATTATGTTCGTTTCTATAATTTTGATTACAATTTTTAAATGTTTAAATATTAATGGAAATTATTCGTACATCGAGCACAAATTTCACGAATCTTTAAAAAATACATTATTTGCAATAGCACCAAATCTTTCAAAAAATAACGGGAACAATTGGTAAAAAAATAACTAGCCAAATTCATGTATTCAACTGTTCTAGAATCATATTGGTTCAAGAATATACCGACAGCTAGCGCCCACAATTTTTGATTAGGAAGAAATTCAAACACAAGCTATTTTCCTAAAAGCATGGAGGCTCGAACAAGTTCCTAGTAAGTAGTGGAGATATACTATGTCCTAATTGAGGGTCACAACAACTGCCTTACTTTACCAACGTTTGGAACTTTGACATATATTTCTTACTTTACCCATTTTCTTTTCATCCTTATCTTATCCATCATTGCTCTATTAACTAGTGGTGTTAATTTGATTAATTTATTATCATCGATGTAATCTATCCAATTGATCTATTATAACAAAAATAAAGGAATTAGATTCGTTTTGATAATTAAGATGGTAAATGAATCCTTTTTAAAAATAAAAAAAAAAATCAGAAGATGAGGTATGTATGATTCATTGGGATACATCAAGTACTAAGTTTTTTTAAATGAATGTATTTTTTCTCTCATATGATCATATATATCATTTCATTTTCACATCAAGGTTGTCAACATCTTTAGTTAAAAGAGAAAAGACAAACCTTATTAATACTGTATTCTTCATCTGATTAAACTTAAAGCTATATAATACCAATGTTTGAGTAGTCACATTTTTCTTCCTTAAAATTCCCGGAGTTCTGCATGCAATGAAATTAATTAAACCAATTGTAAATATGCAATTAAAATAAGAGTTTTGTTAACGAGTGTTCTCGGACACTCTTTAAGCATTCTAAAAGGAGAAATTATTTCATAAAAAAAGTTAAATGTTTCAATTTTCAATGTATTGATTACAAAAATTTTAAAAAAAATTACTTTTTAAAAGTCTTAAAGAGTGTCCCGGAGACACTCGTTAACATTTCTCTTTAAATTAATTAATTCAAGTGTAGATTTTGTCTTTTCTCTTATTAAACAAAAAGTTAGAAGTTGGTTTCTGCAATACTAAATTGCATTGAAGCAACAAACACTCTACATATACTTTAGAAAATGATATTATAAAATTGTGCTTAGATTCTCAGTCTAATTACTTGTATATTGTTTAAACATGTCAATGCGCCGTATAGTGACTAAGTTCATGCACCTTTTAGTTCAATTAATAATCTAATGCATATAGCTAATTAAAAATAACACATGATATTAATAGAATGATTTGACTCAAGTAGTTTGTGAAAGGTTAATCTCAAACAAAGAAGAAAGCTTAAAACAAAAAGAATTCATATGGAAGAAGCTCATGAATTGACACTTCATATTCACCAATCTAGTTTTAGAAATGAGATCATAGGGGACACACATCTATATACACACACTAGAGTTAGTTATTGATCTAGAAGTATAACTACCTCAACTACATATAACATAAGTTAGTTATATATCCAGTCAATAACTTGTGGCACAAGCAACTATCTAAGCTTTCTTAGTTCCATGGTTAATGGTAGTAGTAAACTTTAGTTAATAATAAATTGTTCAAAAGATTATAAGTTCAAACCTCAATTTGCGGTATTATAAAAAAAAAATCGTAATTTATAACAGTAGTAAGCTATGTAATTTTTTTTTTAAGTATCCGAACTTTTTAGTCAAATTTTAATGGTCCACTCAAACTATTTTTTCTGGCTCCGCCACTATGTATACCTTGTTAATTAATTAGTTAAAGAAAAATGCTACTTTTCTCTAAGGATCAATAAGTGAAACAGCAATGACGTGAATTCCGCAAAACCTCTATTTATTGACTATTATTTATCTCTATAAATCTTTCATGATTTTTGCAAAATATTGATTTCTGATTGGTTTTGTCCTACAGGTACAAACAAAACGATCTTGTATCATACATAAGTGTTTCTTTCACTATCGATCAATATGTCATATCATACTCATTTAATTTGATGGTAAGGTTTATTGATTCAACATCGGACATCGACTTACGTATGATGTAAGACTCGTAAAACTTGTTTATGATAGAATTAACCTGATTTTTTTTCATTCATGATCCGTTTGTGAATTCGATGTCTATAACAGTTCTCTTAGTTGAATATTTATTTTCAACAACTCTTAACCGTCTTGATTCTTGCATGTTTAGATTATTAGATTCCATTTGTAAATGTGGACCCCTAGTTGGATGAGCCTAGGCTGCTGGTCAAAACTAGGTAACTGCATACTCCCACCAAAATAGAGGAGATGTTCAATGTTACCAAACGATGCTTATAGTAGCTATATATACATCAAGAAATTAAGAAAAGAATATCAAAATTTCTAGAGTCAATTCCATGGCCCGTCCTACATGAAAACCATGTTTTTGCAGCTAATATTATTATTTTCGATAAGAAATTTTGGGGAAAAACTTTGGCAGCAACTCTCTTTTCTTGACTTTCAAGCAAAAGGGATTTTTTGCCCCCTAACTCTTCGATCGTTGCCCATTTTAATTTGCAGTTGTTTTTTGTATTATTCTAACAATAATTATTTTTTGTTTTTAAACTAAAGGGTTTCCGTCATAATGATGTACACCATGTCTATTTATAAATAGATATGTTTATTTCAAAAAAAAAAAAAATAGATATGTTAGAACGTCACTAGTAACCGAATGTTTGTTTACTCAGCTCGGTCAATTAAATCTCCACTGTGACTATAGCGTAGTTATAGTTCTGAATATTATTTGAGTGAATTAGAATTTACGTTTTACTAGTCATATATAGTATTGCAACTAAATTTACAAAGGCTAGCTCCACTACTCCGGTCCTTGCCTCTTTTCTGTGTCTACATATAAATCATACTCAATAAGATATTTAATCGTCATAAAAATTTACACATCGTTCATTAATATTATACCTCTTAGAAAGTGACTTATGAAAAAAGAAAAACCTCGCACAAAGTATGTCATGCATGCTAGCGTGCTTATTTGTTTAGCAACCAATTATACGGAGTTTGTGTGTGTGAGTGAAGGTGAGAGGAGTGAAGAAGAATGTTTTGAAAATTAAACATGGCCTCAGAAGTACTTTGGACATTTTAATTACATGGTGTCAAGGGGTGTAAAAAAGATATATGATGATGGCGGGTTTATTGTGTACTTTTTTCGATCACTATTATTAAAAAAAAAAAAGTCATTGTGATTAAGAATGTTAGTTAATTGTAATTGATTTTTAAAATTTCATATAAAGCATCAGTTAAATTTACTAAAGTATCCTTATTGATATTTACTAGTGTATGAAAAAACTTATTCAACTCTTTAAAAAAAAAAAACTTATTCAACTATCCACATTAAATATTTTTCAATTAAATGAAAGCTATAGTAAAAAGATTGATATGATATTAAATAAGTCAGAAATAGTTAATTTTACTTATAATGGTGACCAAAATTTAATGACCTTGTTTTGCTTATAATACTAACCTAAGGGAGTAGTGTTCTTATTCTTGTGAGAAAACTAAAAAAGTCATTAAAACAACAATATTTAGCTCTCACATTTTGCATTTCAGAATGTGTGATCAACGTCGCATAGACGAATTAAACCGCACACACTCATTCTTATAGGGTCAAGAGGAGAACATTATATTTAATGTTATAGTATAGGGTCTGCCCACAATCCTAGTGCGGGAAATCTGCAGTTTCGTAAATTATCGTTTATGGAAAGGGGTAGTTTGACCAAACCTTTTTCTGTGGATGAAATTAAGTCAACAATGTGGGACTGTGACGATTTTAAGAGCCCGGGCTCAGATGGTATCAACTTCGGATTCATCAAGAATTTTTGGCACGAGATGAAAGATGATATTGTGCGTTTTGTTACAGAATTTCATAGGAATGGAAAACTGTCGAAAGGTATAAATTCTACATTCATTGCATTAATTCCTAAAGTTGATGGTCCTCAATCTTTGAATGGTTTTCGTCCTATCTCGTTGGTGGGGAGTCTTTATAAGATTTTGGCAAAAATTCTAGCAAACAGGTTGAGATAGGTTATTGGGAGTGTTGTGTCAGAAGTTCAATATGCGTTTGTTAAAAATAGACAAATTCTTGATGAAATTCTCATAGCTAATGAGATGGTTGATGAGGCACTTAAATCTAAGAAAGATCTTTTGATGTTCAAAGTGGATTTTGAAAAGGTGTACGACTCTGTTGATTGGGGGTATCTCGATGAGGTAATGGGGAGCATGTATTTTCCGACTTTGTGGAGTAAGTGGATTAAGGAGTGTGTCAGTACAGCCACTACATCAGTTTTAGTCAATGGTAGTCCTACTGATGAGTTTTCTCATGAGTGGGGTTTACGTCAGGGTGACCCTCTATCTCCACTTTTGTTTTTATTAGCAGCAGAAGGCCTGAATATTTTGATGAAAGCATTGTTTGAAGCGGAAATGTTTACGGGGTACAAGGTGGGGGTGTTACTCTAGTGGTTGTGTTTCATTTACAGTTTAATGATGATACGCTCCTAATTGGGAATAAAAGTTGGGCTATTGTGCGTGCGATGAGGGCTGGTCTCGTTTTGTTTAAGGCTATGTCTGGTCTCAAAGTCAACTTCCATAAAAGTTCACTGGTTTGGGTTAATATTAATGCCTCTTGGTTGTCTGAAGTGGCTTCTGTGTTGGGGTGCAAAGTGTCGTTCCTCTATTTGGGCCTTCCGATTGGGGGTGATCCACGCCGATTATTGTTTTGGGAACCTGTTGTTAATTGAATCAAATCTAGATTGTCTGGTTGGCATAGTCGGTTCCTTTCTTTTGGTGGTCGTTTGATTCTTCTAAAGTCTGTCCTGACTGCTCTTCCTGTTTATGCACTTTCGTTTTTCAAAGCTTCGTCAGGTATAATCTCTTCCATTGAATCTTTGTTAAATAAATATTATTATTATTATTATTATTTTTGGGGGGGGGGGTTGTGAGGATAAAAGAAAAATTTCTTGGATTGGGTGGAATTCTGTGTGTTTGAGGAAGGAGTATGGACGGATGGGTGTTAGGAGGCTAGGAGAGTTCAACATTGCTCTATTGGGGAAGTGGTGTTGGCGGTTGTTAGTAGATAGGGAAGGTTTATGGCGTAAGGTGTTGGTGGCTAGGTATGGCGTGGCGGATGGTGGTTTTGAGGATGGGGGTCGGAGTTGTTCTTCTTGGTGGAGGGAGATAGGATAGGTGAGGGTGGGGAGGGATGGTTTGAGGCGCGTGTTAGGAGGAAAGTGGGGGATGCAGTCGAAACTGATTTTTGGCGTGATTGTTGGTGTGGTAATGTTCCACTGTGTGAGCGCTTTAGTCGGCTATATGACTTGGCCGTCCACAAAGCAATCACTGTTAGGACCATGTTCTTGTTGGGGTGGATGTTGGTGGGGAGGCGTGGAAGTGGCGCCGACGGTTGTGGGCATGGGAGGAAGAGTTGGTAGAGGAGTGTAGGGATTTATTACTCACATTTATCTTGCAGGAATCAGTGGTTGATAGATGGTTATGGTTACTGGATTAGGATGGCGGGTATTCAGTCCGCGGTGTTTATGACATGCTGACAACTCAGGAACAGCCCCAATTACTTACGAATATGGAGTTGATTTGGCATAAACAGGTTCCTCTGAAAGTCTCTATCCTTGCTTGGCGGTTTTTGAGGGATCGTTTACCTACCAAAAATAACTTGGCAAACTGTGGCATTCTTCCTTTGGAGGCGTGGTTGTGTGTCACTAGATGCGGGCACGTTGAAGATGTGAATCACAATGTTTTTGTCTTGCCCAACTTTTGGTGCTTTGTGGCCATTGGTGCGGGCATGGCTCGGTGTTGTGGGGGTCGATTCTCAGTCTGTGTCAGACCATTTTTTGCAATTTATTAATCACGCAGGTTGCTCGAGATCGCGTCGATCCTTTTTCCACTTGATTTGGCTCCAATGTGTTTGGGTTTTGTGGAACGAACGAAATGACAGAATATTTAGAAATAAACAAAGCTCTTTACCACATATGTTAAACAAAGTAAAATCATCTTCTTTGTGGTGGTTAAAAGCTAATAATGTTGTATTTAGCTTTGGTATTCATATTTGGTGGTCAAGCCCACTCTCTTGCTTGGGCATTGACTGACATGTTTGTAATCTTGA
>Ga0315914_1004997_pt1 | contig 19552 bp, 16 predicted proteins | sample MpolenodulesMG_FD_203920 | JGI IMG/M metagenome (GOLD analysis project Ga0315914, IMG submission 203920) | Medicago polymorpha root nodule microbial communities from Los Angeles, California, United States - elongated nodules | ecosystem: Host-associated > Plants > Roots > Nodule | place: USA... | reverse complement strand
GTGATGCAGATGGTGGAGGAGGAGACTTGTAGACATACTTTGGTTGTGGGGAAGGAGAGGGAGGTGGAGGAGATTTGTAGACATATGGCGGAGGAGGTGAAAGAGAAGGAGGTGGTGGTGACTTATAAATATAAGGTGGAGGTGGTGAAGGGGATGGCGGTGGTGGAGATTTGTATGTATATAATGGAGCTAATTTGGGGTAGAGGTGTGAGTGTTTTGCATGATGTGGGGTGTATTGTGATTGTGGATATTTTGCATGCTTTGGAGGTGGTGGAGATTTGTATGTATATAATGGAGTTAATTTAGGGTAGGGGTGTGGGATGTATTGTGATTGTGGATATTTTGAATACTTTGGAGGTGGTGGAGATTTGTATGTATATATTGGAGTTAATTTTGGATATGGATGAGAATGTTTTGCATGTTCTGGGGTGTACTTTGATTGTGGATATTCTACATGCTTTGTAGGTAGTGGAGATTTGTGTTTATATAATGGACTTAATTTGGGGTAGAGGTGTGAGTGTTTTGCATGATGCGGGGTGTATTTTGATTGCGGATGTTTTGCATACTTCGGAGGTGGTGGGGATTTGTATGTATATAATGGAGTTAATTTAGGGTAGAGGTGTGAGTGTTTTGCATGATGCGGGGTGTATTTTGATTGTGGATGCTTTGCATACTTCGGAGGTGGTGGGGATTTGTATGCATATAATGGAGTTAATTTGGGATAGGGATGTGAGTGTTTTGCATGTTGTAGGGTGTACTTTGATTGTGGATATTCTGCATGCTTGGTAGGCAGTGGAGATTTGTGTTTATACAATGGAGTTGATTTGTGATAGGGGTGTGGGTGTTTTGCATAATAATATGGGATTTTCTGTGACTGTGGATATTCTACATGTTTTGGAGATGGTGGAGAGTAGTCGTTTGGCTGGGATGCATAATATGGTTTATAAGCAGCAACATTGATACTAATACTAATTGCAATTAGGCAAAATGCAATTGCATAGATGAGTGGAGTTCCCATCTTTTATCAATGTGTGCAGCTACTCTTGTCTTTGAAATGTGCTTGCTTTGGAAATTAAAGTATGCATCATCCCTTTATATAGTGTTACCCTCTTCACAATTATGACCTACAACATCTCTTTGTGAAAGCATCAACAGTCTTGTTTACCATTTTAAATTATATGTATGCTTCTCCATTACTCTTTTTCATGAAAGCATTTTCAAGTTGAAGACTTGAAAGTACTGGTTCTCCACTAAGTGAGTTCATATTTTTTTAGTTTCACAATATAAAACAGAAATTAACAAAGTCAAGGAAGAGGGTTGGTAATAGCATGTCTGGATATAATATAGCCATTTGGTAGATTCGATCAAATTTTGAAATAAAACAAACATAAAAGCCAACTATGGTTATTTTCATTTATTTTTAGAGAATCAGTGATTATGATGGAGAAAATCTAAATTATATGAAATATCACAAAGTCAATTGCCATGGTTGTCTCTCTAGTCTATGTTTTCCTAGTTCTTAGCTAAATGATTTGGTCAATTTGAAAGAGAGTAAAAGTAAATGATCAAATTGCTACTTCAAATTATATGGTCAGATCATTTTAGTCTAAATTTTACGAATAAGCAAATATTGTGAATTTGTAACATGTAAGTCATTTTTAGTCATTCTATCAAGTTTTCTCGTTAGATGGTATGAGTTAAATGTTAAATGCATCTTTGACATCTTTGATATGCCGATGTAGCATTTGATAGGCAATTTGCTATAGGGTGTGAGGAATCAAAGCACAACTGACACACGAAACATGGTGCGGTGATATTATATCTTCAAAATAAATAAAAGTCAAAATAAATTGCAATCCATTACAAGTCATAGCATTGCCGTGCGAAGCACATTTAAAGACAGTACATAGACAAGTAGGTATTTTCTTTGGAATATATGATAATGCTAGCTTATCATATAATCTAACACACTCTTTTAAACAAGCTCTCTATTATTGATCAAAATTTATGTATTCCGTTCAATATGTGAGTTACAATCTTTATTTTTTATTTGGTATTACACACTCTCAAACTGATAAAATCCAAAAAAATATTCAGCAAACTATAGAGCACAATTGAAAAAAATAGTATTTATATCCAAAGAAAAAATAATTAATTTAACAGTCTATAAACTGATTTGTTTATTGTTTTTTTCACCATCATCATCATCTTATGCTGTATAAGGTCTCTTGTTGATTGATAATTAAGCTCCACCAGAACCATATTTCTTTCCCAACATAAGCACCTGAAGTTTATCATAACTTGCAAGCACACCAGCACCAGCAACTGCTCGAAGAATGTTTGCACCAGCACCTTTGAAGAGAGATTTTGGACCTTCAGTTTTCACAATTTGTGAGAAAGCATCCAATGAACTCTTGTACTTGACAGCTTCACCTGATGTCATCATCATTCTTCTACGAACAGTGTCTAAAGGGTAAGATGCAACACTAGCACTAACTGTAACAGCCCATCCTAGGGCAAAGCTAGCTAGGAAACTATCCTGAAATTTGTAAAGCAATATTTTAAAGCAGCAAATTTTGGCTATAAAGAAAACATATAAGTAAACGCACACAAAAACGATTGATATCAAAGTTTTGTGTCTAAGGAACATGTTATGCAATAATAATGAACATAAAATGAAGTGTAATGAAATGCCTCACTCTTACCTGAAACGTTCCTACCAAGAGCACTGGCTTAAGAGAATCATACAGTCCAAAATACAAACCACGGTATACAATGATTCCCACAACTGAAACATTGAAGCCGCGATAAAGACCAGCAATACCATCTGATTGTAATGTCTTCTTGTAGACATCAATCAAGCCATTGAATTGCCTCTCTCCACCTTTCTTTGTGGACTTGGCGTCGCTTGCAAGGCGAGTTCGAGCATAATCCAACGAGTAAACAAAGACAGAAGATGAAGCTCCTGCTGCAGCACCAGATGCAATATTTCCTGCAAAGACTTTCCAATATCCATCTCTCTCTTGCTTGAAGTTAAATAGCTTCTTAAAGTAGTCTTTGAATGCAAAGTTGAATGCCTGTAATAAATTAATTCAGTTAGATATTGGCCTAATTAACACACAACAAGGATAAGATGCCAAGTTTAGACATTGGCCTAATCAATCACCTTATTTTCAATATGGTTCTTGTTTACAAAGATTTACATTTGTACAAAAAACATACTAATCAAGTAGTATTTTTTAAATTAAAAGTGAAATCAGAAAGTGAAACTCTATTTGATACTACCTTGCTTAGTCCCTAAATACATGACTTCGTTGACTAAATCACGATAGTTTATGTTTTTATCGAAGTATTTATACAGATCGCAGGAAAAGATGTAACATAATTAAGGGTATGTTCGTAAAGAAATAATTAATACAGTGGAAAATTTGAAAGGGAACCTGTGTTGGAAAGTAGCGAATAACATTCACAGTGTTTCCTCTCCACAATGAAGCAAATCCTTCATCTTTGATTGTTCTGCCAAAACAATCTCCAATACCCTTGTAAGGTTCAGAAAGCCTACCAGCCTTAATCATCTCATCTTGATTTTGAATCAGAAGCTTCACGCGCTCAATAGGAGCGGCTGCAGATTTTGACACTGCTGCAGAAACTCCACCCATGAGAAAATCAGTTGCAAAGCTTGCAAAGTTTTTCTCTGATGGTGATGGAACAAACACTGCATTTGAGGATGAAAACTGTTGCTGAAACATGACAGGTCTTTCTGAACCTGCATAGGAAGTTGCAACATTTGGAGAAAGGTTTGATCTTAGACCAAACTTTTGTGCTACTGTTGGGTATTGGTGCCTCTTATCAGCCATCATCAATTCTTTGAGTGCTTAATTTTGTTGTTACTATTGTTAACTTACTGCAAATTGCACCAAAACAAATTATGTTAGGCTAATTATGTTATGTGCTTCAAGGAAATAATGAAGACTTATGCTGTTTGAGACATCAAGAGTAAACATTGAATTACATAATAACATTTAAGCAGCTAATTGACAGCTTGTGTTAATTTCTAGGTGGATTATAAGGTGAAGAAGTGTCACATATGATATACCGTAGACGATGTTTGAAAAACGTTTGAAAATAAAACAACGATTAGTGTTGCTCTCCGTAAGTAGTAGCTCATGGAATTACGTGTCCTCATGACTGAGACAGTGACATAATTGGTGTCGATCAGCAAAACAAAAACAAAAAAAATAAATATTAGTGTTCTAAAATTGAACTCATACATTTTATGTTGTTTTTGATGAATTAACATCGATCAAGTCACCGTCTCTGTAAGGATGCGGAAGGCCCTACACTTCTACTAATAGGTGGCAACATCGCTCATCGTCGAATGTCCGTTCAAATAGCAACACATTCATATTTTTGAATATCCGTTCACCATAGACCATATTGGAACAGGACATACATAAAGTTCTCAAATAGCAACACATTCATCAGGTCCTTAAAATTCAACGATGTGAGTGAATATTCTATGTACTGTTATTTTGATACCAATCATATTGCATTGAGTTCAACTTCCATACTTTGAATCAACCATCCTTTGACATGGTCAAATACTCAAATGTGAAATTTGCACCTTTTAAAATAAATCAGCCATCTAACCTACAAAAGTTAAATAGAAACTTTCTATTTCCTTGGGAACATATGTGTCACTATGTATGAACATATCATGTCCATACATTAACCAGAAGAGAAATGCTAGCAAAATATATTTTAACACACACTTTTCAACATACTCTTTTTGATTGGTTATAATTCACATGGAACCCACCAAAATTATACGGGACCCACATGAATTGGTGGGACCCATGTGAATTTAAACCAATCAAAAAGAGTGTGTTGAAAAGTGTGTGTTAGAATGTGTGTCACTGGCATTTCTCTAACCAGAAGGGACATCATCATGTGTAACACTTTTCAAATTTCAAGTTCGGTCCTTGTTAAACCTACTAAACCACTATGATCAAAATCAAGTAGACTCCCAAGATCATCACTCTACCTACTAAACCATTAAATTCGTCCTTAATTTTGTAGGACGCTCTCGAATTGGTTTATGAGATTATGAATATTTAAAAAAGGTCTCAGGCTCTATCAAATTTTACACATATTAGCCCATATGAGAGTATATTAGGGACTAAATTCACACTAAATTATTAAATATAGTGACCAACTTGTCTGTTTAACATTTTTGAAATATTCATAATTTTAGGGACCTGTTTGAAAGTGTTTCACAAAATCATAGACTAGTTTGGTGGTTTACTTGCCTTTAATTCCAATAAATAATGGCTTGAGAAATGAAATTAAGGGCATGTTTGATTTGACTTATTTGAACTTATTTATTTGCATAAACACTTATGAGACTGTTCGAGAGAGTTTATGAAAACAACTTATTGCATGTTCATAAGTTCTCCGTGATACCTTACAAGAGAACAATTTGACTGTATTTTATCTTTAGTTATAAAAATACCTTATAGATAAACACTTGAGCTATAACTCAGTTGTTTATTCAAACTGGACCCGAGTCTAGACATGAGTAACACAGTGTGCTACTTTTTCATATTAAATCATACTCAAGGGTTTAAAGGAGAAAACAAGGCACAGAAAGTAACATGTAACTTAACACAAACATGGTTATTGAAAAGAAACATAAAACAAGAAGCCAAACCTGACTGAAAGATAGTTTGTATCCTTTATCTTGGTTGATGGAATATGAACAAAAGATATGATCTTGTCGTGAGTGGATGAATGAAAATATTTCTGATTTATAAACTCTTGGAGACGTAAAAATCGTTATTATATTGCAAACTTATATGTGATGGTGCAAAAAGTTGAATTTACTTCTTATAGAATATAACAGTCCATCAAAATTTGTTCCAGTAGGGCTTACTTTGACTTGAGAAAAGTTTGGCTGCGCTTAATTTTCAACTGTTGAATTCATTATACTAATCTTTTCAATGAAAGTGATAGTTCAATGTATATTAGAATAATTATACTAATCTTTTCAATTACATCATGCTATGGTTGCTTTTGAGTTTTGACACCACTCTCTAACTGTCTTCTAAGGTGAACAATCAAGGGTGAAAATGGATTCTCAGTGAGGATATATTCATTCATACATTCGCAAAGTCAATGCATTATTGTTCCTTGGATTCAGCTCATACAGTCTACAAAAACATGTAGTTTTGACATGCATAAAAATCTAAAATAACAAGTTTAAAATATGGACTGTTGAATCTCAAACCGATGGTCGATGATGTGTTGACTACAAAAATTCAGATTATCCAAAGAAAAAATATATTCATTGTAGTCAATTCTGAAAACTATATTTTTCCTCATTTTAAAAATGTCACTTATTAAGCTTAATGTATATCTACTTTAAAATTCTAGGAAGAATGTGATTCATTATTCGTTAATTCTGAAAACACCATTCAATCTGAAAATGATTCATTTCATCACATCTATCATATGATCAAGTAAAAATATATCAACCTATATATTTTGATGAATTTAAATCATGGCACACTTCATTCAGCAAAAGAAAAAATATATTCTTATTATGAAAATAAAACTGAGTGTGCACGATGGGAATGAAACTACATATCAACCAATATATTTTGAAAATATATTCTTTTTTCTTTTAAGAAAGAAACTCAAATCATTTCACTAATGATCAAAGGACCAATACAAAGTAGGGAACATAATAAATTTGAGGGGTTAGCTGTGAATACAATTGCTCTCACTAAGTGACGAGCAGCATGATTTGCTTGTCTTGGAACAAATCTCACCTCTAGGTTTGGGTTACTAGAAATAATCTGTCTACAGTCACCAACTATAGTACCTAACTTTGTAACATCAATAATAGAACGATTCAGCACATGCACAACCATTTTGCAATCATTCTCAATAATAATTCAGTCCAACTGTAGCAATATTAGACATCGAAGAGAAAACAAGGAGAGATGGTGGAAGTGCAGGATGCTCAGAAACATTCACCAGAGTCTCTAATGCAGCTTCCCAAAGAAGTGCAGCCATTATCTAGGAAAAAAACCACATCTATGTTACATTTTAGCAAACCCTTTGGCGGAGGCTCCCATGTGTACTGCCGGACTGATATTATTCTGCTGTGACCTGTTCTTTTCTCCCTGACCATCCAATTTCGGTAGAAAGCCTCTGTTGTGGTTGTAATTTGTTGCGGGCGTTTATATTAACTTAAGACTTTTCCATCTGCCACACAAATTCACAGCAAACACACTGCATTGTGTTTCACCCATGCAGTTTAAGCACTTAAAGACAATTTACAGTTACAAATCTGAGGTCTGTGAGGTTGAAGAGATGCAGACATAGCTGAGTTAGCCTCCAAACCTCCACACTCACAGTGCAAAGAAATAACAGGTTGGTTGCGTTGTCCGCGCCAATATTGCAAAGAGCATAGTTGGGTGAGCATTGAACATCATGATGAAGAAGGTTAGTGGTCATTGGAATACATACCCGACAAATCTTCTTATAGTTTTTGGGAAGATAAAAAACATATAACGTGATATTAAGTGGAGTCCAGGTACAAACACACACACACACCCCAAACCTTTAGTAATTAATAATGAAACGAAGAAATGGAAGGAGGAAATAGAGAGAATCTATTTCAATGTAGGATCTGTTTACATAATAATCTAACACAATTGCAGTTAAACAATTTGAAGTGCACAACTATATATAATTTGAATTGCTGTTACACTTCTGTGCTCAGTTTTTAATGTTTCGGCACTGCAAAACAGCATAAGGTTAAAAATAGAGATAAAAGATGGCAACAATCCAAAGGGAAAATGTCTAGTAAAATAACTTCTCAACCATATATAGTTCGACCCAAGAACAAATAAATATAGCATTCATATTCAAGGACAATAGCTTCTACACATATAAGACATATATAACCTGCTAAGTTAGTTTAACTGTTTTAACAAAATTTGAAACATCATAATCAAAAGGGTTTCATTTCATACATAATTTAAAGCAATGATGATTTATCCTTTCTGGAAGCTAGTGCTGTCTAGCCAAGTTGATATGTTCCCTCCCTAGTGGCCTCTTGATACCAATGGAGGTAGGGTCTAAGGACATCTCAGACCTACTGAGCTCTGCCTCCTGCTCTCTCTGCTTCAGCTTTAAGATCCTGTGCTCATTTTCAAATTTCATTCTCTTGTTCTCCATTGCCAGCTTCTCCAGCTCCCTATCCTTCTTGCTGCGGTATCTTAACCACTTAAACCGCTGTTTTTGAAGTTCAAAAGCCTTGGCTTGGAAGTCAACATTTTGCTCTTGGAGCTGCAACAGCTGTTGCTTAATCCACTCTCTTTTCTCCCACGGTGACTTTGCAGGGTCTTGAAAAACCCTTGCCATTTCACTCTCAAGTTTCTTCATCCCAATAGACTGCGGCCAAAAGTTGCCATCCTCCTCACTTAATTTATTTCTATCACAAAACCCTTCCATCCTCCCTCCATGACCACGTGCATTAATATTAATTCCATTATCCAACTCATCATCCTCACTTTCATTGTTATCTTCATCTTCGTCATCAGAGCCATCGTGATCTCTCGAGTCCTTCCCGTGTTCCAACGAATAACTATGCAAGTCAAGATCATGACTATTTGGTATCCTTTGACCATTGTGGTATGCACACATTTCCTTATAAAACAAATGTTTCGAGCTCAATATCTTTCTAACATCATCCTTAGCCTTAGCAGACAAGTTAACCATTGAATCCATCAATGCAGGATTCTCGACCACCTGACAACAAGTTCCCCTACCAAGTATCTCATTCAACCTCTTATACCTCTTATTCAAGTCATTGAACTTATCCTCACACTGCTGCGGCGACACATGACAACCTTTACTTATCATTATCTTAGAAACAGTTTTCCACTTACCCTTCTTCTGTACAACCCCGGATTTCCTCTTAACACCATCCACACCAGCAATTGTTCCATCATCACCAACACAACTCACCACTGCTATAAGAAGCCCAACCACATTATCTGTCCACTTCATTCGCTGCCAGGGAGACCCTTTTTTCCCTTTCCCACCATCGAAAAAATTCTCGCAATTCCCATCTTCTCCGTAACCATGTTCATCGTCTTCGCTCATATCATTACTATTATCATGATTAGAACTAGCAATTCCCTTTCCTTTACCAAAATTCAAATTTTTCACTTCAATTAAACCAATTTGATTATTGTCATTTTCCAAACCAGTTATCATATTCATATGACCTAACTGAGTCTGTTGTTGATGCCTATGAAATGGAGATTCAAGGTCTAAAATACCCCCACTGGGACCACTCAAAAACTCACCACCCAAACCAGAACCATTCATAATTGAAACACAATTCTCAAACCCTAATTCCTGAATTCTTGGTGCTAATTATAAAAACCGAAATTCGGCACCACCGGGAAAACTGGAATGAAAAAAAGAAAAAAAAAACCTTTTCTTAATATGACATAATAAAACAAAAACAAAACTGCGCAAAATAGGTAATAACGGAAGACATAAACGAATAATGAAACACATAGCTGTAGAAACTATACTACGGTTGAGTTGAGTTTACCAGTTGATGAGTACCAAGGAGAGATCAATGGAAGAGTTGGAGTTTCTTTGTACCTGTCACTTTCTTTGTCTTGATCTTGGCTTCGGAACATGGCATAGTTTGAGGTGTAAGGAAAAAAGGTCATGAAATTTTTTATTTTTAAGACAAGGTCAATAAACTTGAATACATTACCTTTTTGCAAAATTATACACTTCATCCTTATTAAATTACATTTAATATGCTTTTTGACTTGATATTTTTTTTTCGATTTAATTTTTTTTATGATATAAAATGTCAAGACAATTATATTTTTATGGATTTTTTTTTTTTACAAAACATGAGTTTTTAGGTTCGAATTATGAAAATTGAGATTTGTTTATGAGTTTGATGAGTTTTTGTTAAAAAAAATAACAATATTAACATTTTATAATATAAAAGATTAAATTGGGAAAAAAAAGGGTGCAAATTGTGTAATTTTGACTTACTTTTCATTTCTTTTTAATTCGTAAGTTTTATTTTTATTTTATTAACAAGTGTTCTAAGGACTTCCAATAATATTTTTAAGGCTAAATGTGTTTTTGATCCTTATAAATATTTTAATTTTTTGTTTTAGTTTTTTAAAAAATTTCTTCAACTTTTGGTCCCTAAATATTTAACATTGCGACTTCTATTCCCTACTTTTTAAATCAACTCATATGTATTATTAAAAAATTTGAATGGATTTTTGCATAAATGTTTAAAATATTATAAGAATCTCCTTGAAAAATTAGAATTTTTTAACAAAACATGAATACTCGTGCCATTCTCATCCACCCATGAATAAGTGACCCAACATCCCGCCCAAGATACGATCACTTTGTACCACTTTTAAGCACAAATCCTCCACATTCATATACTTATTTGAATGTTACAAAAGGTTGTTTTCCTCCATACCGGAGTATCGTAAATCACTGTGTCTGAAGCCTCTTAACCGGAGTTTCTTCATCAAATTTCTCTGATCTTCACCGAACATATCAATTACTCATTCCAAATAGCATTTGTTGTTATAATTCTTTTTCAAACCCCTGTTTAATGGATATACACCATTTATTGCAGAAGTATATTTGGAATGATAATTTACTTTTTGTAACATTTAATGAGCTCCTTGGTCGTTGTGTTTTTTTTTTAAATTTTTTTTATTATATTTTCTTGAAAAATATAAATTTTTCTTATATTAAGGAATTTGGAAAGTGATACTATAAATTTATACATAAAATGTGACTGTGTAAAAGTCGCACACAAATAAATTTACCATTTCAACAAATTTTCTTAACACCGCCAAAAGTTAATTCAATGCTTCGATGCCCTCATGAGAAGGTAATTACGAATCCTTTAGTGAATAATCTTCGATGACCTCCTCCTGATTTTCCCTATTTTCTCCATTTGTGCGTGACTTTTTAGCTGATCTTTTCGAGAACGATATTTTTGATTTGTTTTGAATTCTTCACTTCCATTTTTTTTTATAAGTGATGGGGATTCTTCTTGATTTAAACTTGCATGATTTACTATCATGTTTTTAGGTCTCTCTCGAGAACTAATCAAGGCCACATTGTCAATCTTGAGAGTTCTGCTACCCTTCTTCATCGATTTGATTTAAATTTCGTTAAAATATTTTATAAAAAGCAAACCAAACTAAACCAAACCAAATTAATTAGTTTTTGACCTTTACTATTTGCATTTTATGTGTTTCTTGCGCGTCCTATTTTAGTTACCCAAATACAATTTGTTCAGATTATATAATATGAACTCATTTATATTTCTCTCAAAAAAAATGAACTCATTTATAAAAAAGTTTAAATTATGTAATTCGAGCAAATTATATTTAAGAAAAGGTAACTCGTAACCTTGAAACATAAGTTAAGAAATCAAATGTAAAAAAATTTATTTTAAAAATTGTATATTCAATATTTTTTTTAAAAGAAAAAATAATTGTATATTCAATATCTTAAAAGTTATATTTTTAATATAAAACTTAGATTTTAATTATATTTTCAAAACGATGAAAAAAACAATCAATCTTAATCTTAATATATATAAATGCTAGACGGTCTGACCTAACCCTAATCCTGCCCTTTTTGGCGGGTCTGAATAAATTTTATGAAAAAAAAGGTTTTACAAGGAATCAAACCGGGTACCATATGACTACACTTTACAATTTTCACCACTAAGCCACTTCCATTTTGATTGATATATTTTTGCTTCCAAAATTAATATACCGTACTAAAACATTTTTTTTAAAGTCACAAATGTCCTAGCGGTTCCTTTTCTGATTGCAATTTCTTTTCATTATTAACAAAGAAGAGATTCAAGAATACAATTGGTAATATTATTTGGTAAGAAAACAAAGTTAATAGCTTAAATTGATGTATTTTTTGCATTTTTTTTATCCTTTTTGCAGTCGTTTCATAACATAGTATTGAATGTATAATCAATATGATATTTATATTCTTCAAAACCTGTGCGATACCCGTGCATCGCACGGGTTAGAGTCTAGTATATATAAATGTTAGATAGTCTCCAATTAACTCTGATTAACCCTAATCCCGCTTTTTTTGGCGGGTCTAAATAATTATTTTTAAAAAAATAGGTTTGTTAGAAATCAGATTGGGTACCCATAATAACACCTTAGAGCTTTTACCACTAGACCACAAACTTTTTTATTGAAACCGGGTACCCATACTAACCTTAGAGTTTGATTCCATATAAATTTTTGTTGATGCAAAAAGAATGTTTCTAATTTTCTTTGAATCTAACTCTAAAATTTATGACTTTGAATCATACTTAGTTTGATTGTTTCTATGACTTTGAATCTAACTCTAAAATTAATAATATAGTCAGTTTGATATTTATATATAAAACTCTATAAAACCGGTACATCGTACGGGTTAAAGACTAGTTTATAAAACGATGGCCCATACACACGAAGAAAAAAAAAACTACTTGTCACGGTTCCCAACAAAGGGGTGAAAAGAAAGGTGAAGTTAAAACTTAGAATAAATCCCTATCCCCAGTCACTCGAACACCCAGACCCGCCGTGGTGTTCTGATATGGGCTATAGTCAAAGCCCGGCCCATATTAAATCTAAAACACAATAAAACCCAGTTTTGTCTGACACTGCCAAACGCACGAGCGGTTAACGAAACACTTCACTTCACTTCACTTAACTCACTTCCACATTCAAATCCACAGCATCACCAAAACGACACACAAATCCCCCTCACAATGCCTCAAAACGACGACATCCGTTTCATTTCTTCATCAATCAAAATCCCTCTCCCTATCCCTTCTAAACCCAAACCCAACAACACTTCACCATTCAAAACCTTACATTCTCACTTCACTAACGCAACTAACTCATTCTCTCATCTAATTCACTCGTTCACAACTCACTCCACTCAGTTAACTCGTTCCGTTCTCCAAAAATCTCATTCTCTATGCTCCACATCTCTCTCCCTCAACGCCGCCAACCGATCGCCTCCGTTGTCGCTTTCGTCGGCGGAGGAGACGCAGTTGAAAACGCGACAGAATGAAGAGAGAGTTTTAATCAGTGAAGTATTGGTGAGAAATAAGGATGGTGAAGAACTTGAACGGAAGGATCTAGAAGCTGAAGCCGCTCAGGCGCTTAAAGCTTGTAGACCTAATTCCGCGTTAACTCTTCGTGAGGTGCAAGATGATGTTCATCGGATTATTAACAGTGGATATTTTTGTTCTTGTGTTCCCGTTGCGGTTGATACGCGTGATGGTATTCGATTGGTTTTTCAGGTATATTTGAAGTTTATGATGTTGTTTGAATTGAATTTAGGGTTATATAGTTGCATTTTTTAATGTGTTGAATTAGTGATGAATGATGATAATTCAACATGTTATGTCAATACTGGTTTCTTGAAACTAGGGATGCTAATTGCATTGAATTTCAGTAGAATGGAATTGAAACTTAGTGTTATAGTGTTGCATTTTTTAAGGTGAATTGAATTTGAATTTTTAGTGTTGATAATTGGATGTTATCTGGTTTCTTGTGGTATAAGGTAGAACCGAATCAAGAGTTCCAAGGATTGGTATGTGAAGGAGCTAATGTTATTCCAGCTAAGTTTTTAGAGAACTCTTTTCGGAATGGATACGGTAACTTATTCCTCTCTCTCCTTGTGTGTGCACATGTTGCTAGTGTATAACATTCGCTGTTCTCAAATTTACGTGGTAAGTTGTGCAGGGAAAGTTATCAATTTGAGGCGATTGGATGAAGCAATATCTTCCATTAATGATTGGTATATGGAGCGCGGTCTTTTTGCCATGGTAAATTTTCCTTAACTTTTGTTCAATCTTCAAAATATAGTCATGCTCTGTGATCAGTGGAAATTCAGGTCGATTTTTTATGTTTTCAGTTGTCTTGGCAGCAGAAAGTAGCATCATATTACTTCCTTAAATTATACATATGCTCTAACTGGCTTTCATTGGCAATTTCTGTTGTCTTGGCAGCACAAAGTAGCATCATATTACATCTTTAAATTATACATATGCTCTAACTGGTTTTCATTGGCAATTGACCTTTTATTCTTTTTCCTCCGGCCTTGATTTCCACATTAGGTATCAGCTGTAGAGATTCTCTCTGGGGGTATTCTGAGATTACAAGTTTCAGAGGCCGAGGTCAATAATATTTCCATACGATTTCTTGATAGGAAGACGTAAGGACTTTCTTTTTGATTTACACACATAAATATTCCCTTGCAGACACAATACCCATAATATTATGTTACATGTTTTTGTGGAGAGATTTTCTTCACTAACTTGATTTTATATGTAGGGGTGAGACCACTGTTGGGAAGACAAAACCTGAAACAATACTTCGGCAAATTACAACCAAGAAGGGGCAGGTAGTTTTTTGACCCAGCACTGGATATTCAATTAAATGATTGTTCATAGTCTATTATTTAGCTTTTGGAAATTTTATGAAGAACTGACGTGCTTTTAGTTTTTCTGCAAAACCGCGAATTAAGCTAAGACACGTAGTTTTATATTTGTCTAATTTATGTTTTAAAGCTGATCGTGGCATTATTTTTATCAAATTTGGTAGTTGACAACATTCTACGGTCAGTTGATTGATATAATTCACTAAAGGGAAAATATCAGATATTTCTTTATTTTCTCTCTTATGGAATCCACCTTCTTGATTTTTCACAGTAACTGAGAGGGATTTTTGGCATCATCTGTAATTGCATTTTCAGGTCTACAGCATGCATCAGGGAAAAAGAGATGTAGAAACTGTATTAACGATGGGGATCATGGAAGATGTTAGCATTATTCCCCAACCAGCAGGTAATTTATACATGCAGAAAATGGGCTTTATTTTAAGGTGAATAATTGTAACAAAGAAACACCGTCAGTTGTAAGTGCTAACTGCTAACTACACTTGCCAAGTTGTAATTTAATTTCTTATTGAGGCAGGACCTTTTATAAGTTTTCCTTCTTTGTTCAGCATTTTACCATCCTAACTCCTGCCAAAGGGTATTTTTTAATTTATTATTAGGATTTGTTTTGTTTATATCTTAGTTTATTTGTTTTGTTTAAAACAAATCCTAATAATAAATTAAAAGATACCCTAATGGCACAATGAGAGAGCTTATGAAAAATTAAAATGTTGAAGCTTTTTCAACCTCTACAAAAAGCTACTGTTTCAAAATTTAGTGTTATAACAAAATTCTTTTAATATACTTTTTCATAAATGTTTGTGGAGAAGAATCATTAAGAAAAAAAAAGGAGAATTATTCATGCTAATTTTGTTAGAAATCAGGAAACTGAAGTTAAAGAAAAGACAATACCAAAGTGAAAGAAAGGAAAAAAGAAACATCGGCATTATTCACTATTTGAAAGTATAAGTAGCTTGATTTTGTAGAGGTTACTAGTGCTAACCAGGACTTAAATGAGTTGTAATGTTCTTCAAGTGGCCCAAATCTTTTCTTATTAGTCATCTAGTTAGGCGTATATATGATGATACCTCGCTAGTCACTTCACTTCAACCCATGCTTTCAAAAGGGAAATACATATATTCTAAAAGAATGGACACAACATTTTCTACTTTTTTTTTGGCTTTCCCCTATTAGATCAATGGCACTCTCTAAAGTATAGTTTTGTTGTGTTATAGATACAGGGAAGGTTGATTTAGTGATGAATGTGGTGGAACGTCCTAGTGGAGGATTTTCTGCTGGTGGTGGGATATCAAGTGGGTAAGTGATGCGAGTCTAAAGCACCCTTAAATAATACTTGTTTACTAAATATGCAAATTACATTGACCTCCTTGACATTTATTACAAATTCTAGCTTCCCCAATAATTTAGGAAATTATTTTATGCTTCCTTACTTTAAATTTCCACAAGACAACTGCCCTTCATATTTTAGGTTTAGACAGATGCCCCCTCTGTATGCTCCGTATTGGTGGCAAATATAAGTAGAAGGAGATTATTGATACATATCATTAAAATAGAGGGGAGATAAAAAAAATATTCTCGTAGTTACTGTATAATCTGACTAGCCATTTATATCTGCAGGATTACAAGTGGTCCACTCAGAGGTCTCATTGGAAGGTAAGCTTATTTTTTAGGCATCCTATGCTTTCTTTGGTTTAATAGCCAAGGTTGCTTTCATTCAATTAAAACTGTTTTAACTTTTAAGGGTTATTTACCTCTGTCACTGGCTCCATATGATGCTAGTTCCATAGAGTGTTTATTTTTGACATCGTTAAATATGTAAATATGCCCCTTGTAGCTGTAAGCACACTGCCTCCTGTACACAGTTTTGCATTAGATAAAGCTGAGTCATATGAAGATTTTTATTTTACATTAACTTATCATAATAGTTTACCAGTTATTCTTTAACTATTGGTTTATTTAATTCTCTAAAAAATAGAAGACTAGACAGCACAATGCAAATTTTATGTTGTGTTTGATTGGACAAAACAAACTAAGAGATGAGATATAGGGTAAATGATAAACGCACTCGCTAGAGTAAGGGACAGCTTTTCAAGTATAAGATAACTCAAAAGTCAAAGCTATCCCTTCTTTTCTCTCCATTCTCACTTTCCACCCTCTCCCAATGAATCCCTTGTCTCTCATGAAATCTCTTGGCTGCACTTAGGTTTCACAGGCAAGTACCACCGCTGTCTAATTAGAAATCTGGTGACCGACAGCGGTGTCCACAACTCCTTGTCTTTCTGTTAAACATTTTCTCCTATTCTTGTTTGGGTTTCTGGCGGCTATAGCCATGCAGCTGCTTGGAATCGCAGATGCTGCATGGCCATCACTACAAATACTACAACAGCCCTTCTGGCTCCGCACTGGTGGTTCGTGAAAGAAGAACAGACCAGAAGAGAATAGGAAGAAAGAAGGAAGCATCGGTGTTTTGCATTATCTAGAATAAAGAAATAAGCAACCCAACAAAGGAATAGATCATAATATATTAATATAGTGGGAACCATCGTCTTTTTCCAGGCTTTCTAAGGACTTGGATCTTGAAGCAAATGGCTCCATGATAATTCATGAAAGACACACGACTTTAATTTAATTAATACAATATAAAAATTAATATGATAAATGTAAATTGCAACCAAAAACAATCAATTACATAAAAAAATATAAACATGAATAGTGTGAAAAAATTTAATTATAAACATTTGGAGAATGACAAATGTTAAAATCACATGTTTTTATTTTTTTTAGTGACAAATAATTGTTACTTAATATTTTGGGGGTTTTAGTGAACTCCAAATTATTTTTGTCAAGTGTGTATGCTTCACAAAAAATATGCACACAAATTTCCTGTGATGTGTATCGATAACCAACAACATATAAAATAAAAAATTGTGTTGGGACTTAACTACTTATCCTGCACAGGTCTGCATGTGTTTTGCTTTAATGTGTATCAAAACGCGCCCTACATATGCTTTCCCAGTGCATTTTAAATGAAAGAGAGTAAAGCTGTTTTTGCCTCAATAAATGTTCATATTACATGTTGCGTATGGTCCAACTGCCACTGGTTTACACATCACTGATCCACTCAACTGTATTTTGTTCCCATTGCAGCTTTGCCTACTCTCATAGAAATGTTTTTGGGAGAAACCAGAAGCTCAATGTTTCCTTAGAGAGGGGCCAGGTTGACTTAATCGTTCGTGCAAACTACACAGACCCTTGGATTCAGGGAGATGATAAGCGAACATCTGGAACAATAATGATTCAGGTAATCTCTAAAGGTTTATTTGTCAAGCCTGCTTTTGGTGATAGAAAGTTAAGTATTGTGTTTGCTTATATTTAATTAACTTCAATTATAGAATTCAAGAACGCCCGGAACAATTGTTCATGGTAACCTGGATGGTAACAGTAGCCTGACCATTGGCCGCATCACAGGTGGCATAGAATTGAGTCGACCAATCAGGCCAAAGTGGAGTGGAACAGCAGGACTAATTTTCCAGGTGCTTCATTAACTTTTTTGGTGGATGTTTGATAAGCTGTACAATAGTTTCATTTCTAATTTAAGTCTTTCCACTCTACCTCTTTCAATACTTCTTGCGGGTTGTTGATTTGTCCAGTGTAGTTAAACCAAGGTAATTAAAACTGGACCCGACTGGCCGGTTCAACCAGTTGGGCCGCGAACCAAACCTATATCTGGTCCAAAAAGTCATGAAAACCGCCTTATATAAGAACAGGGAGAAAACCGGCAAACCGGGCAAGAACCGGCGATTGAGCCGGTTTGAGAGTTTGGACCGTGATTTCTATTTTTATCTAAAAGCACATCAAACCATAGTCACACGATTCGGCATTCTCTTCGGTACGCGGTACGAATTCGGGTACGCGGTTCGTGACTTTCATAAAACTAGGTACGTGGGGGGTATACAGAGTCGGTACGCGGTTTGGGTTCGTGGTACGTTCAAATATAATAATTGGTACGTTACTAATAAAAACAAATTAGTTAACCAAAAATAAAATAGAAAATGAATACTATTTAGTGAAGCTTCATCAGTAATGTAAGATGCATGCTTTGTATTGTTTCAAAAATGACAATAAATAACTCTTTTTCAATAAAATAAATAAGTATCTTTCTTAATTATGCTTGTATTGTACGATGCCATGCCTTGAAAGTTTTCAAACACGTGACAAAATATTTTTATAAACAATCCTGACCAAAAACAGAAAAAGAAAAAAAAAAGTTAATGGGCTTGTAAATAGGCTAATTTCGGGTTAAGGCCCAAAGCACACTTCATCTTCAAGCTTCGAATACAGAACTGCAGAAAGGGTTTGCCCTTTGCAGACATGGTGTTGAACTGTGTACACATCTCTGAATCACGATTTCACTACTGAAATACGCATCTAATGGTGTTGAACGCGAAATCAAATAGGCACAGCTTCATCAGAATCGAATTTAGACAGGTTCTCTGGTTCGCTGTTTTGAACGAATTCAGGAGCGAATTCTCGCGAACCAATTCGCAAAAGAACCGGGAATCGGTTCGCACGAACCAATTCGCGGTTCCTGGCATGGTGCACGAATTATGTGACTATGCATCAAACTAATCACCACCAGCAACCACACACTTCCCCTTCGTTGTGGATCGAAAATCTCTGTTTTTTTCTCTTAAGGAATCACAGAAGTATTAGTTTGAGAGGAGAGAAGAGAAAGATACAGATGAAAATTGAGAAAGGAAGAGACGGTGAAATAATAACTTGCTAATGAAGTCTGAAAGATGAAGGTGAGAAAAACCACAAGAAGGGGGGGTTGAATTGTGTTTTTGAAAACTTCTTCTATTACGTTCTAGATAACTGTCCTCAGGTTCAGAGTCTGAAGTAGTTCAGAGTCTGAGTGAGTTCAGAGTCTATGTGCAGCGGATAAAGTAAAGAACAGAAGAAGAGAGAACACAAG
>Ga0315914_1004996_pt1 | contig 19555 bp, 6 predicted proteins | sample MpolenodulesMG_FD_203920 | JGI IMG/M metagenome (GOLD analysis project Ga0315914, IMG submission 203920) | Medicago polymorpha root nodule microbial communities from Los Angeles, California, United States - elongated nodules | ecosystem: Host-associated > Plants > Roots > Nodule | place: USA... | reverse complement strand
GGCAGCCACCAGAATGCCTCTGATCAGATGATGTTTCTTATAAAGCTTTTTCTGTTCAGTGGTGTGAGCTTTCCTATCAAGAGCAACACCTTCTTCATCCAATCTCAAATTACCAACACCTTCTTCATGTAATGTAAAAAAAGTAGTTTAATGACTAGAAATTCACCTAAGATGAATAAATGTGAAATTCATGGTTTGAACCTCGACACATGCATATATAATGTCATGTCCCTGGCAACTTAGATAATCACGCATTGACTACTCATTCTAATTTTTTTTTTAATAGTGATTTGGGTCTTCAATTAACATTTATTTATTTTTTTGGTGATTTAAAAAACGATGTTTGTTTAACTATTATTTTGGAACAACTTTTTGAAACAACTCTTTTTCATACTTTTACTTTTCGTATTCTCTATATCTCTCTTTGTCTCTCTATTGTTTTTGTCCAATAAAAGAAGAGAAAAATAAATTTATTTCAAAAGTTGTCATAAAATAATTATACAACTAACATCACTTTTTAAAAAACTATCGGTTACTAATTTTCTTAAAAGGTTTTAAATTAGCAACTTACACTTTTAAAGGATATTCCACAAATTTGTATTATTGTACACTGTTGGTTCAGTTGGTTAGAAATTGGTTCATATTTGCGAAGATATGGGTTCACCTCATGATGTCAAAGTTAGGATTTCGTTGGTGGGTAATTATTAAATATCTTTGTAAAAGCATTTTGAGTTTTAAACTTTGCCTCGTTCAATTCTCCCTGCTATATCATTTGTTAGCTATTTTTTAATATAGAACTGATCATTAATGTAGAACCGATCTTATAAATCTCTTGCTAATAGTAGACAAAATCATGGTTATTAGGGAGGTTGTCTTAGTGTTGTTGTTGTGAACAATGTTGATTATAATGAAATAAATCCATGGGAAGTGCAAGGGGAGTGAATGTAATCTTGGTTATAGGGTGAACTAAGATAAATACTTTGTGTCATCTCTTATCTCCTATATCTTTATTCTCCGCTGCTATCCATTTTCCTGTATCATAAAAAGAGAATCAGAAGGAGACCAACACAATTCAAATCCCCTTTCTTATGTTTTTCTCGCCTTCAGGTTCTTCATGATGAAACCTCCAAGAAGCTTGATCCTGAAAAGAATAAAGAAGGAAAGCCCCCAAGAGAAGGTCGAGGACCTCTAGCTCGACTACGTGAATGTGCCCTTAACAATTTTCAGGGATAAAATCCTAATTGAATGCACCTCCACAAGATTCAAGGAAGTTTGAATAAAGTTTCTAAAATATCAGCGTCCAAAGCAAGTGCATACAAAAGCAAGTACTGTCGGTTCCACAAATGTCATGGTCACAAAACCAAAGATTATATCCATCTTAAGGATGCAATTGGAGTGTTCGTACAACGAGGAATGATAAGACAATACACCAAGAACTCATCCCAAGAAAGGAAGAAGGCTGAATCCCCCCATTCAAGGAAGATGAATGAAGCAACCATCTAAGGTGCAGAGGACAAGAAGGACCTCAACGTTGTTATGGCGATCACTGGCACCGAAAATTTTGTTGCCTTCCCTTAAAATGCAGAGGTAACAAATCCTTCCTATATGAGTACTTGGGAAACATTTCCTTCTTCCCTCGTAATTCCAGGAGAAGGAATAAGCATAGCAACGATGGGGAAGATCAAAAGGAAGTTCGAGGAACTAATGAGCATCACCCAACACACCGTCACTTTAGCAAGGACAACTAGAAGATCCCCACTGGCAGTCTATGATAATGAGATCCAAAATGGATTACAAATGCAGTAATGCCATTGCTCGTGCAAGCTTACACGGTAAATTTCGATGTTCGCATGTTCCTTGTCGACCTGGAAGCCTTATACAACATCATGTACACCAGTCCGTTTGAACCTCTCCAGTTGACAAAGAAAAATCTAGTTCAATATGTTGGGTTTGATATTTTCGGATTCAATGTCTCGTCGCACATAGAACCAACGCTTCCCAAACAAAGCAACAATCAAGATCAAAATCTCGATCAATCCAACAATCCAAAAAGACAAAACCATCAGATATCTAAACGTTGAGATCAATCCAACGACTGTGGCATCTCATCGAAAACCAACGCTAAAAGGCACTCAAAGGCCTATGTAGTCAAAGTACACTTACTAGCCTTTGCACATAGCATGTAGTAACCAAGAGTTATGATGTCCCACGAGATACTTGCAATTAATTATGAATGTGACAAAGAACAACACACACGCTCTTCCTTGCAAACATGATATCCTTACAACCAGAAATTCCATATGAACTCGATACTCTTCGCGAGCATTTTTTTTTTAACAATCCACATGTCTTCTTTGTCATATTTAATTTAATAATAAGTGTCAATCCTAAAGGCTAATTTTTAAAAATACTATGATAGAAAAAATAAAGAATAATCTCCGTGAGCATAGCTCAGTTGGTAGAGATATACATTGTTATATACAGGGGCCGGTGTTCGAACCCCGGACAACCCACTTATTCACCTTAAAAAAGGTGAATTTTAGTCACTAGTCTACTTGACAAAAAAAAATTAAGAATATAATTAATTTTAACATTAAACGCTTAAGGTAGAAATTTTTTAAAATATCTTAATGATATGGCTTTTAATTAAGAAAAGTAAATATACATATTGCAACCACTATGGTTGTTCAAATTCAAACCGATCCAAATTAAAACCACAAATTGATTCAAAAAAACCGAAAACCACACCAAACCAAATAATATTGGATGTGTTTGGATGACATTTTATGAAAACCGCTCGGATTAGATCGGATTTTGGATTGATTTTTCAAAACCGAACCGAACCGCATACATACATTTTAATATATATGTCCATTTTTATAAGTATAATAGATTATATTAAACTATTATTATTTTTCTTTTTAGTTCTTTTAATAGTACAATGAGTTTACCTTAATCAATTTTGTTTCTATTTCATATGTTTTAAAGATAATCAATCATTTTTATAAATCATATGTTATATTCTATATTTTATATCAAACCTATTATTTTAGCATATTTTTATAAGATTATTATTAATAAAAAAGTTACAATTTGTAATTTGGATATCCAAAAACCGATCCAAATTAAACCGCATTAAATTGGATCAGATCAGATTGGTTTTTTAAAATTAATCATCCAAAATCGAACCGAACCACATATAATTTTATCTTTGGATCAGATGAGTTTTTGCCTTAAAACCGATCCAAACCGGACCGCAAACACCCCTAGCAACCACTTGAACATTTGCAGGTACATCCCCTCTTGTGAAGGACAACCATGAACCAACGTTAAAGTTGCTTCTCACCTTCTTCAAGTGACACTTGTGTTCTCTGGTAAGAACAAAAGTATTTTGATATATTTTCTTTTCAAATAAGGCTCCATTTGGATTGACTTATTCAGAGCTTATGTGGGCTTATCTATTAACATAAGCATTTTTATAGGTGTTTGGGCAAATCAATAAAAACAGCTTATCACAATTTCATAAGTTGCTTATCTATTATTCTTATGTGATGCACAATTAAGTTACATATGAACTATATTTATAGAGAAATACAATGACTTAGGAAAAGACACAATAATATGCATGTATTAATAGTACAACCCAATAATCTAATTACTAAATGAACATTCACTTATAATATTCATAACATGAAATTTACATACTAAACCTAGAATTAATTTTACTTTTTTGACTAAAAAACCTAGAATTTTTTTGAAGGAATGAAAGCTAGAACTTATTTAGTAATTTAAAAAAGAAAAACGAAATGCACTCAATGTACATTGGAAATTCTTGTCATTAAAAAAAATGCAATAGTATTCCTAATAACGATTTCCTAACAAAAAAATAAAAATAAAGATGAAGACAGAAAGACATTAAGAATGAGGAAGGTTTGAGGTTTGAGAATAAGGAAGATCGATGGAGATGGAACAGCTGGTGAGCATGGGTTTTTCTGAGGAGTTAGCCACCCAAGCGTTGGCCGCCACCGGCGGCAAATCCATCGTCGAAGCCACAGAATGGATTCTCACTCAAAACCCTAACAAAGGTAACTCTACTGATAACCGTTCATCATCTTTTTCTTTCCAACCTAAACTCAATCATTTCTTCCAACAAAAACAAACCAAACGCATTAAAGAATCACAAACACAAACACAAACACAACAAAACAAACCCTACACTCATCAACAGTTACATGAACGTCTGTGTCCAAGAAATTTGGACGAAGTTGTCGGACAAGACCATCTGCTTGCAAACAATTCCATTCTTTGTTCAACGATCCAACGCAGACGTCTCCCTTCCATTATCCTGTGGGGTCCACCCGGCACTGGTAAGACAACTATTGCCAAAGCTATTGTTAACTCAACAAATTCAAATTTCTATAGCTTTGTGTCTTTATCTGCCATTACTAGCGGCGTTAAAGACGTTAGAGATGTTGTTGAAGACGCCAGAAAACTCAGACACAGAACAAAACAAACCACTATTCTCTTTGTTGATGAAGTTCATAGGTTTAATAAATCTCAACAGGATTCTTTCTTACCCGTCATTGAAGATGGAAGCATTGTCTTCGTTGGCGCCACTACTGAAAACCCTTCTTTTCATTTGATCACACCTCTTTTGTCTCGTTGTCGTGTCCTTACCCTTAACCCTCTTCAACCACATCACCTCGTTTTGCTTCTCAACCGTGCTGTCGCTGATACAGACAAAGGCTTGGTTCAAAGCCTTGGTTTTGGTTCTGGTTTTTCCAAAGTTGATATTAGTGTTGGTAACAATGTGGTTGACTTCATTGCTAACAATTGTGATGGAGATGCTCGTGTTGCTTTGAATGTATTGGAGATTGCTTCCGTTAATGCTGCTGCTCGGGTTCAACAGGATAATCAGGAATTCAAGGATGTTGTTAGTGTCAGTGTTAGTGTGGAGGATGCTAAGGAGGCACTTCAATGCAAGCATCTTGCTTGTGATAAAACTGGAGAAGAACACTATAATTTAATTAGTGCACTACACAAGTCTATGAGGGAAAGTGATGCCGATGCAGCGATATATTGGTTGGCAAGAATGCTACAAGGAGGTGAAGAGCCGCTTTATATTGCACGTAGGCTTGTACGATTTGCAAGTGAGGATGTTGGTTTGGCTGATCCTTTAGCTCTTAATCAAGCTGTTTCCTGTTACCAATCTTGTCACTTTATAGGAATGCCCGAGTGCAATGTCATTCTTGCACAATGTGTTGCTTACTTGGCTTTGGCACCTAAATCCATAGCAGTTTATAGAGCGATTGGAGCTTCCGAGAAGGTAGTGAGCGAGTCAATTGGACAGAATGAAGGGGCGCCTCTTCATCTCAGGAATGCACCGACCAAGTTAATGAAGGAAATTGGGTATGGGAAGGGATACATATACCCTCCTGACAACCCTTCTTCAACACATAACTACTTGCCACCCTCCCTTCAAGGGTTCAAATTCCTCAATTGGCCTGACAAGAATCCCTCTGAATCTGATGGATAAAAATGTTCAATTCCTAATGGGAGTTTTTATATGTCATTTTGTTCCTCCACTCACCTTTTTGGCATTGCAAAGAAGTGTCTATTGTGTAGTATAAGTTAAGCAGTGGTGGGAGAATGGCTAATGCAAGTGTAATGCATGATGTAGGTATTGACTCAATTAAATGGTCATTTTGATGAACTTACTATTATTTGCAAGTCTAATATATTTGTGAGCTAACATTATCTGAAAAGTTTGGAACCTTTTATAGCAAAACTGATCTTTCTTGCAAAAGTGCTGATTGAGTTGTGTTAGTTGTAACGGTATGGAAGTTCACTCGTCCCTTTTCAATTTCCCATTGCTACTTGATTTCATTGATATGATCAGTGATTTTCATGGATAATGCGAGTTTTCTCTTCTTCTATGTGACCGTTCAGTCTCTGTTTATTCTGTTGGTATTCACTTTAATCATTGAGGAAAAAATTAGTTTATTACATTGATTTGAGAAAGATGAATATCTGAACAACAGGTTTGCTGAGGTTTACATTGTTGCAATATGCATATTTTCATTCCCGTTGCAACTATTTTCATTCCTTTTGCTTCTTTTTTTTTTTATTCGAATGAATATTTGCAATATGCATGCAACAAGAGACATTGATTGTGTTACATTGAATAATATATTTGTGAGCTCACATTATCTGAAAACTTTGGAACCTTTTATAGCAACTGATCTTTCTTGCAAAAGTGCTGATTGAGGGGATGATCGCTAGAGTTGTGTTAGTGGTAACGGTATGGAAGTTCACTTCATCTGGTTGTGATTATTTGTTTTAGTTGAATTATATTTCAATATCTATATAGCTATTAAATACTTTACGATAAGTAAAATAAAATTGTTTATTGTTCTATTATCTGACTTTGATTTACAGTCCTTGTTTTGTTTAGTAATTTTTGTTGATATATCTCAACATATGAATTTCACAACTAAGTTGGATTATGTATGTAACAATTTTAGAAAACATAAGTGATTGTATGTAATAATCACAATTTTATTTTACTTATCCTAAAGTATTTAATAGCTATATAAATGAATAATAATGCTGAAATAGAAAAGGGAGAAGTGAATTTTCTTACCATTACCACTAACGCAACTCCAGCTCAATCACATAGAGGTTCTAGCTCATTGTGTGGTAACCTTTCGCAGTCTCTGCTTTGGCCGCCAATATCGCGACGTTCTTGATAATGTCAGCTCAAAACACCATTCTGCGAAAAATAGCAGGATATAACTACGATACAAGCCTGTCTGCGAAAAATAGCAGTTCACCTATGAAGACACCCCTCTGGATCCAAACACCATTCTTGGAACAAACATAGAGTTTTTGTGAGCCTTCCCAAATACCACCGATTCTGTGGTTTCAAATTGAACCAGCCGAACAGTAACTCTCCGAACCGAATAGCATTGAAAATGGCCAAACTGGGACGGATAGTTTATGATTGAACTGAATAGTTCGATTCAGTTTAATTTGGTATTTTCAATGCTGTCCGGTTCAATTTTTTAGTTTTCAACTGAATGTTATGAGATAGAACAGTGTTTTCAAATAGTCACTATAGCTATGTAGCTTAGTATAATTTGAACAAATCACTATTGTTCTATAGTACACTATTTAATACAAATAGTTGTCAAATAGCGGTGGTATAGCAGTATAGCGTATCAAAATTTGAACAAACCACTATTTTCTACTATAACACAATTGACAAATAGTCTGTATTATCTCAATCAGCGCGATGCAAAAGCAGTTAAGGTGAGATTCAAAGAGAAGTTTCATCATCACCAATTTGCACCTTAGTGGTTGGCAAAGATTTCAACATCTAAACTGTACCGGTTTTAAGAGTAAAGAAGAAAAACATTATCATAGAACAGCTAGCAAATTCACTATGAAATGCTGTCAACAAAAAATGTGCTAACATTGGAACAGATCACAAAGACCAAAACTAAAAGATATCAAAAACACATTTTTTTTAAGTGATTGTATACCAGATCAAACTTAAATTATCCGATGTATTGATGTTAATGATCATGCACACTAAAATGAGTAACATATGAATCTAAGGTAAAAAATTTCGTAATTGCAAAAGCAATATTTTGGTTCAATAATTACAACGTCAAGTAGTTTTAATAATTTTCTTAGGTTATGTTGTATGGGGGGTGACTAGAGTTTGCTTGAGTAGCTATATCTGAGGTTATGCTCACTCAAGAAAGACCAATTGCATGATTATGTGAGTGGGCTAGGAATTAGGAATTGTTTTGGATAAATGCTTGAGCTGCATCACTCGAGGACGAGCAATGTTTAAGTTTGGGCGTGTGATAATCATCAAAATAGTTGGTTATCATGTTTCACTTATCCCCCATAATAAATATGAAATTCAGTGGATGCATTGCCTAAAACATCTAATCAGTGCATATATAGGATTTTATAGTTTTAATTAGTTTTCACTGTTGATTAATCATTTTGAACTAGTAATTCTTGTTGTGGAAGTTTGATGATACATGATGAATGGCTCTGGAGATATATGGGAAGCTGCAATGAGGAATAGGATTGCTTCACTGAAGATACGGAAAGATGCAGCACCCTGGATCGTTAGTCAGGTCGTACTATTGGTACGAACCCATGAGACCACTTCTGGCCATTGCTTAAGGAGTAAGAATTATGAGTTGGTACCAATGATTGGAATACGAGGAATATAAGGGAATATGTTTGGAGTAGGTAGGATAAGATAAGGACAACTCAAAAGTAAAATGACCAAATGATACAATTTGTAGTGGTTGACCTTGTACTATAAAAGGACAACCACATGTAGGTGTTAAGGGTCCAAAAATTTGATAGTGAAATGGAGAGACCATGTTCCAACCAGAGTTAGCAACTAGAGAGTTCTCACTCAATCTCATCGTCTCCATAGATGAGCATGAGTTCTAGATCTTGGAAGATACTTTAGGTGCTAAGATCTAATTGTGACTCTTGTCATAGACCAAAGACTCAGCAAAATAACACTTCGGTGGAAAATGTTGATAACCTAACTTAGCAACGTTGCATATTAAGTTTTGCGTGATTGTACTCCGACTGGTAGTCTTCACGAGTTTTAATACGAAGGCTGAGTGCACACCACTTCCAGTGCCCACCATGTTTCCAATAAGCCATAGAAAGCTATAACTCTGTAGGTCGTAGTAAAACTGTCATAACCGAAGCTTTGTTTAAATCACATTTTTAACTTTGAGAATTTTCTAAATATTTTTAACTGTTTTCCCAAACCTTTTAGCTTTTACTTTATTGTTTTGATAAATTAATTATTTTTATTTTCTTGCAAACAAGTTTTCTACTAAAAATCTATAGAAAGCTATAGCTCCCTAGTCCACGTGGGATCGATATCTTTTTATATTAGGTGTATGATTGCACTATGTCAAAAAGTTTTATTCATTAATTAGTGAAGACGAAAAGTTTTAGGGGGAAAAGTGCATACCAATTTTTTTAATTTCATTTGATAATAAAAAAGAGAAGCTAATGGCACGAAGAAGAAGAGGAGTTAAAAAAAAAGGGTTTGTGTCATTCCTCGTACTTCTGATGGAAGTGCGTTTTTCACATAGGTATTTTTGTGCTTATACTAACTAAAAAAGGGTTACTCGAAATTGTTTCCATGCCAACTCGCCCAAACATTCAACATTTGATGAAGAACCAACCCATTTTCCCATATCCTCGATGAAATTTCACTCTTTCAGTGTTTCTACTCAATTCTTATGCTTAGTCCATATTGAAATTAAAGTATGCAATTTTTGGTCCGTTTGATCTTGAACAAACAACCACCTATGTCCTGGTTGCGTGAACGTGATTAGTGATGCAATGATATATAAAAATAATTGGATTTTTTTAGGGGAGAAAAATGGATGGATTCGATTAGTCATGCAATGATTTCATTTGACAAGTAAAAAAATATGGATTTAATTATACCAACGCATTGTAAACATGATCTATAATACAAAGCTTTGAGAAAATCCTATATGATCACACGATTTGGGCACAATCTTATGGCACACATAAATATTCTCCAAATCCTATGTTCATATTGATAAGTCTCCTTTCAATAATTTAATGATTTAAAATATCAATTTATCTTTTAACAAAGATGAAATGTTGGGCTATAAGTGCATCTTATTAATAGTAACACCATGTTTATACATAGAACAAAACATCATGCCAAAACACACAAGAGGGAACAATGCTAAAAGGACAATCCAAAAGACATACACATGAAAGAACAAACCGAACCTCAAAACAAAACCTATTCAAACAGCAACAGCTTGACACGAAAATCTGAACACATTCAGCTCCCAAAGCTCAGACCCGTACCCCATCAATGCATCACAGCCATTGCACCAGAACCATAACATAGTTCAATTTGTAATCCAAAAAATTGGCATGTCACTAAGATTGAGTATTATAGTGAACCTCTTCACAGTGACAGTTACCATCATAATCTAACCGCCTTTAAATGAAATATATACCATAAGATATAATCACCAATCTGAGTTTATCAATATCTCTTAGATAAATACACTAATAATCTTGTGATATTCAAAAGGAACAAAATAAGTTATATTTTTCAAAAGACTGGTTAACTTTTAACAACGACAATGTGGTCATGGATTTCTGAAACAAATTAATATTACATAAAGAATAAAACAACATGCACATATCTTTACACAATTCCCCTTCTCTCTCCATAGTCTTTACAATCACCAACTATATTAAACATTTTTTCCTTGAGTTTCTCTATTATTTGCAGAAAAAGAAGAAACAAAGTGTCATTAGGGTTTCATGGTGCATACTAAGCTAGAATCTCTAGCTCATCCTATTACGGAGATGGCACCGTGTATGAGGTGAGAACAATGTGGGGAATCAAATTTCAAGTAATAGGTTGAGTTTTCATTAGCACCAGTAGGTACTACTAGAAAAAGTTGATATGCCGACGGAGTTTAGAGACAGAATATCTTCGTCTCTAGCAGAGACAGAAGTTGAGACATAAATTTGTTATTTGGAGAAGGATTATGATGGTGCTTGTGGAGACGGATTTTCGAGACAAAATTGTCTATCGCTGATCGTTATCCATCTCTAAATCCGTCTCTAACAAGATACTTTGCCAGGTCAACAACACATTCAAAAGTTGTTTAGAGACGGAAATGTAGTTGTTCGTCTCAAATTCTGTCTCTGCCAACATCGGTCTCTAAAGTATGTCTCTAATGTTGTCTTTAGATATATCCGTCTCTAAACCCGTCTCTAACGATTGCTTTATTTTTTATTTTTTTAAAATTCATAAAAACTTAAAAATTGAAATAAAATGAATCTTATAATTTATTTTTTTATTAATTATAGTTATGTAAACATAGGTTATCTCTACCAACAAATACTAACATGGACGGCTAACACATATGATTCATGATGGATAAGTAACTCTAGTTATTATTAGATAAATCAATATTTTATATGTGAGAGTAACTTAAAATTAGGTACCGAAAAAATCATGTCATGACCGGAAGCATTGTGCCACGATTGTTGAAGAAATTCTTAAAGCAAGTCATTGGAAAAATCGTGTCACGATGGAATCGTAACATGGCACGGTAGAGCGCTGAAGGCGAAAAAAGATAAACATATTTTTCAGTGTAGATTTGTTGCAAACTTTATGTGTTACTTTTACTATAAATATAAACCTTGTATCAGATGAAAATTTTGTAGAGTAGAAAAACATGGTTTAGAAGCCAACAACAAACTAGGATTTATAGAGTTTTCTCTTGGCAACAAACACTAGGATTGAGATTGTTTTGATTCACCTTGAACTAGACATTGTTAAGATAGAGTCTCTTGGTCACGGGAAGACATTCAAGACTTTAGGTAGAATTAAGTTTGAAGACTAATTCTTGTAACCCTTTGATATATCTTTGTAAAGAAACTCATCATTATAGTGGAACGGGAAGCTGCTCTCTCCCCTAGAGTATGTCAATATTGGACTGAACTGGGTAAACAAATTCTTTTGTGTTCTTATTTTCTCTAATCTCATGTTGTTTATTTTTTCTTGAATTATATTGTCACCCATTTGATTTGATTTCTTGATTTATTTGCTCCACAAACCAAGTTTCATTGGTGTGATTTTTTATCGAATTCACAACGGTGTATAAAGTATTAACAAGAAACTGTTTTCCTTCCCTAAGTTTCCATAATAATTGAATTACTATTAATAATGTTTATTAATATTTTAGTTTAATTTTTATATATATTAATTGTAAGTATGTTATTTGACCCAACTAACATATCAAATAAAACCAATATTAGATTAGACCTAGACTAATAACGAAACAATGGCTTGAACTTATTTACTTTTAAGGACAAATGTGAGTATGTTAATTGTTATGTTAGTATTTTTTTCCTCTGCCACAATTTAAAGCCTAATTGAGCTACCCGACCCCCTAAAGGAGCTCGAATTTTGATGATTAAAATCTTCAGTAAAAGTTAATCGAATAAACTATCTCTTCATAAGCCTAGTCAACATAAAAAAACATTTTGCCATCAATTGAAATAGACTCAACCGACTAACAATATAAAATATAATCAACCTCATTGTTGCATGTAACTTAATTGGATTAAGAATGATTCAAAAGCTCGAATTTCAACAATCTAAATCTTCAATATAAGTCAATTTATCCTTTTAAAAACCTAGTCAATATGAAAAGACGCTTCCTTATTGACTAAAAAGACTCATCCGACTAACATTGTCAAATAGGATCAATCTCACCATTGGATAGAACCTAACAGAATTAAGAATTAATCAGAAGCTCGAATTTTGACAATCATAATCTTCGGAATAAGTTAACGCGACAAATTATCCATTTAGAAGTCTAGTCAACATAAAAAGATAGTACTCCGTTGATTGAAACAGGCTCAACCGGCTAAATGTATGAAATCAAAACAATCTCACTGTTAGATAGGACCTAATTTGACTGAGAATGAACCATGAGTTCAAATTTTGACGATCGAAATATTAAAAATAAATCAACCCAACAAACTATCCATTTTAAAACATATTGAACGTGAAAAGACACTTCTCCATCGACTGAAATTGACCTATCTAACTAACGGTATCGAAGCAAATCATATTCACTGTTAGACAATACCTAATTGGATTATGAATCTCATCAATTGACGATTGAAATATTTGGTATAAGCCAAACCGACAAGCTATCCCTTTAGAAACATAGTCACATAAAAACACACTTCTCCATCGACTAAAATGGATCCATTTGACTAACGATATCATATAAATTAAATCCGTCAATTAGATAGGACCCGTACTTGCACAATTGAGTGAAAATGTTTTTTTTTTTTTGGTACAAGAAGAGGGCTGAGCCCAAGAGTGAAAATGTGTTTTTTATCCGACTTATAATTGATATGACAACACATTATCAAATAAATGTGTAAAATTATTGTCCAATGACAAAGTATATAAATTAAAGGGTTAATAGGTCTTTACCCCCCTATAATATAGGTCATTTTCGGTTTTTCCCCCTGTAAAATATTTTTGTTTTGATTTACCCCCTTAGGCCAAACAAAAATGAAAATTTCTTGAAAAAAAAATAAAATTGGTTTTTGTTTGACCTATTAGGGGGGGTAAATCAAAACAAAAATATTTTACAGGGGGTAAATCAAAAAAATAATTTTACAGGGGAAAAATCCGGAAATGACTTATACTACAGGGGGTAAAGACTTATTAACCCTAAATTAAACTCTAATTATATAATAATTTGGAGGAACTAATGATTTTATTGTATATATTTAAGAAACTATTTCCTTCAAAAAAAAAAATTTGGGTACAAAAGAGGGCCTACGGCCCTAAAAAATAAAATAAAACTATTATTTAGTTAGGAAAAAAAAAAAAAAAACAAACATTTTAGTCAAAAGTTGACCTAATGAAATCCAGCCTCCGAAGAGCTTTAAGCTACTTTCACTGATTTCTCACCTCTTCAATCATTTTCAGGTACTTTTTTTTTTCCCTTCTATTGTTGGATTTATTTTTTGGAATCAAGTTCTTTTCATGGATTTTTTTAGAAATAGTTCAGGTTTCGTTAGGGGCTTTTATTTTGCTTCATATTTATGGGTTAATTTTTTTGTCTTTGCTGATTTTGTGTTATAATCATTTAATTTGGTTTTAAAAGTAATGAGCTTTTGATGTTCTTGTTATGAATCATGTGGTTTTTGTAGAAACGAACTCTGAGATTCAATGAATTCAGAAAACCTACTTATTTGGTGAACATCCATTCTAACTGCGTTGGCTTTCTTTAATTGAAATTATCTTCCAAATCCAAATTTCATAAATTTCCAAGTTATGGATACATATTGATGTTTTGAATTCATTATTTTTTTACCTAGTTTTCTTTGGAATGGATTTGAATTTCTATACCTAGTGTTCGTACTTCATAGTAGCTAGCATTATAATCTTTTAAGCTTTGAAACATCTACACACATATAAAATTCAAAGTAGTAAGGCACAAGTCACTAAGAATGAACCAATCAAAATCCTTTTAGAAAAATTCAAAATCAATAGAATACAAAGTGGAAGAAAAGTTTGAACTAGGTTTAAGTCACTAGAAAACCTTACAACACACAAGATAGACTATTATAATGAAAAGATCAAACAAAAATAATAAAGTCTACCACAACACAACGTCTTCAATGTTCTAGCCAAAGCTCCATCTAGGTGTATGTAAGTAACTGATAATTTTGATGATTTCAAAACTCCCAAATCAAAGCCTTATTATGTTTGCTATGATGCATATTGTGGTGAGTATTATGTGGGTAGAATAGGTGCACACCGTTCAACAATAAATAGAGTCTTTCCTAGCATTTCATGATAATGTTCCCTAGCTCTAGCTTTGAGTAGTAAGCTGGTATTAGAATTTGGAAATTATGATTATGATATTAGTTAGTACCTATTTGTATATGAGCTGAAAATGGACACTATACCATTTTAGGGCATATATTGTTGAAATTATAAGAATATAGGTAAGATGTTGATGAATTGAACATACTAAAGATTACCTACAAAATTGTTATTGAATTATTCAAAATTATAATTTATACTTCCTTGTTGAACCTTAAGATAGATGAATTAGTGTAAGAATTAGGAATATGAGTTGTTGTGATGATTTAAGATACAATTGTAATTTTCTCATTTTGAATCTAGAGAAAGATTTGGGAAACGGTTGAAGTTGGTTAATAAAGATCATGGGTTTTTCTATTTTTAACTAAAATGAAAACCATTGCTAAATCTTCCAATTGTATCATATTTGCTATATTCCTAATTTTGATACTCATTGGTCATCCCTAATAGTTATGAATGAAAATTGAATTTTAAAAGGAAACCGACAAAAATGATTCAGATTTTGACCCAATTTTGTTACGAAAAAATAGTGAATGTTAGACTATGATGTTCTTTATGGATAAACTAAACTATGTCTTTTTTGGGTAGTACTGATGATGAGTTTTTGGGATAGTAATAATGATGTCTTTTTAGGATAGTATATGTAATTGTCACTTGTTTGCTCATTTTGAGTAATTTGAATGTTAATTTATCATCAATTTTAGTTATGTTTATATATTGTGCATTCATACATTTAATTTTAAATTTAATTTTTTAAACGTATCCCGTTCGTATTGTATCGGAATTTTGCAAATGCCATAAATTGGAGGGAGAAAATGAAGGTGCGAGTTTTTTTAACCAATGGCCAGGCTAAGCTGAAATTGCAACTCTTTTTAAACAATGAACGTTATTAAGGAAGTAAAAAACATAGTATTATCCCTAAAACTGTGAGCTTTTAAAGACTACTCAGTAGTCACTGCCCTAATTTTTTCCCTGATTTTTCAACAGTGTTAAACTTCGTGACTTTGTGGGAATTGCACCCACTTAGAATGATTCAAACGCAACCCTTGCTTGGCTAACATGACTAAATTGAACGTATTCGAGTCACGAAAACCTAATAGTCTCTCCTATAGAGAACATACATCATTTATTCAATTAACCTAAAAAGTAGATTTTTGCTTATAATAGTGACTGGAGGGAGTACTAATGAAATTTCAATCTTTTAGTATTGTTACTCAATACACAGTCATGCATTTCCCACATTCACGCAATCAAGACATTTTGACCGATTCATATTAAAATTAGAATCTGCATTTGGGTAATGCATCTAGCATCACTTTTTTTTAGGGAATATCTAGCATCAGCTTTGTTTCTTAAAAATAATAATATTTACTAATAACAAATATTTTTCCTGTGTTATTTTATTAAGATTCAGTGATTAATAGGTGTGCCGTATTTTTTTAGGATTCCCGTGTTATTTTATTTGTAATAAAAAATTATTTAAGGTTTGTATAACATAATGACATATGTCATTGTTTTAGATAGATGATTGAATGCTTTGCAAAGAGGAGGAAATGTGGCAATTGATTTGCTAGAAACATTGTTAAATGCCATGTGGATTGGCTCTTTTGAACATGTTCAAATGTATCCATAGGAGATAGGCTATTAACTCAAAGTTATAAAGATTTGTTAAAAAATAACCAAAATTTTAGCCTTAGCCGTGACCTAATTTCTTTTGATAGTGAAAAAAAAGTTTTAGCCAAAGTGGGAAAAGTTTTTTTGGCGCGGTGACCTAATTTCATAGTGGGAAAAGTTTCAATATTTGGCGCGGTGACCCATTTTCATTTCAATTCATTTCAGCATCATCTTCCTTAATTTTGTTGTTTCGCTAATTTCATTTCAGCTTCTTCTTCCTTAATTTCAACGGCAAAGAAATCAAGTTGTTCTTCTTCTTCATCCCAAAATCCAAAACAAGAGAAACCATCTTCTTCCTTAAAGAAGCAAACATCAAACTCACATAAGAAAATCTTCACTTTCGATGACGAAATCCTCATTCTCAATGGCTTCTTAGATTTCAAATCCAATTTGGGTCAAAATGCAATGACATATTACACTCCTTTTTATAACTCTGCGAAGGATTTGCTTAGTGTGAAAACCACACAAGGGCAGCTTAGAAAGAGGATCTGGAAGTTAAAACAAAAATATGAGAACATGAAGAAAGAGGAAAACCAAAAATTTCCTCCTAGATTCTATAATGATCTTGAGCAGGAAATAATTTACCTTTCTCACAAGATTTGGGGACAAGAGTTGATTGGGGAATCAGATCGGGTAGAGTTGGATGAAATGTGGAAGGAATTGAAAGTTCAAGAGATGGAATTGGATTTGGAGCGTGCTCGGGTAATTAAGGACTCGATTGACGTCATTTCTAAGGCATTGCAAGGATCATCTTCGTCTTAGATAGGTAAAGAGCATGTAGGACATAACAATTGTTGTTAGTGATGTTTTGATTAGATTATGTTTCCAAGCAAAAATGTAACGCATGGATTGTGGATGATGTTGCTTAATCCTTAATTATCGTGTTTCCTTATATGCAAGTAATGTTGGAATTGTTATTTTATTGCTTAATTGAGAAATGAATGCTTGCTTATTTAATACAAGGTTTCTTTTTAAATCTTTATTGATAGGTTGAGTTTAGATGTATGTTGAGTTTATTGTGTGCAAATCCATTTCGCTTGACGATCAATTTGCGCTAAACTATTAGGAATTTCACCACAAAATTGATCCCTAGACAAATTTTTGTTAGTTAATTAGTTTCTGCTATGAAGCAAGTTGGATTGCTATTCAGCTATCAAGTGGTTGTAAGGAACATGATGAGTCCCATACCAATCGTATGGACCCTATAGAGTGGAAGGTGAATGTGTTTTTGTTAGTACAAATATTGCACTGCAGTCCTTAGATAATGTTGAGAGTTCCAAACAGTTCAAAGAAGCTAGCACGAACACAGTTCAACATGTCAGTCTGTTAAGCTAGTCAGTTTTGACATCTTGTTAGGCACGAACAAGATTTTTCTTAGGAATGACCGTATTATTTTTAGCAAAAGTGGTTAATGAAGCAGGTGTGTGAATGTTGTAAACTCGTTTCTATTTGCGGTCTATAACTGCGATTATAACTGCAATATAATAGTTTTATAGGTCTTTTAGCAATGATATAACAATTGCAATTGCGGTCACATTTTCTTGCATTTTACCACATTATAAATGATTGCAGGTTTGCAGTGTAAGTGCAACGACCACAATCACAATTTAAAATCATCGTATGATATATGGGAGATTAAAAAGAACTCTTATTTTGTATTTGTTATTCCAAATGAAATTTATAAATGATGAGAAAAACACACACAAGACAAAGTGTAGTTGCTTCCCACCATGACTACACAACTGTCTCATGTACTCTATATAAAGAGTTTTTGACAAGCTCACAAGGTATGTATCTCTCTATGCTTCACCCCACTCTTGCTCATACACTAACTTCGGTGTCGGAGCACCGGCAGGTACAACACCCCCTTCTCCTCAACGGGGTTGTGGCCATCACATCCTCGGAGCACTGCGATCAACAGTCGGAGCACCTACTTCCGCCTGATCTACCACCACTGTGCGTATCTTTATCCTCCTCGGATAAAATCTTATGTTTGTTCTGAACACCTCTGTTTTACAAAAGTGTCATTTTTGTATTTTTTTTTTCTTTTCAACATAATTGTCACTTTAGAATATTAATGAAACATTTTTTTCCCACTAATATACTCTTTATTTATTGAATTTCACTTTGCTTAACTACTCCACTAACTATAATTATTAAAAATATTTTAGTAAATGAAATTAATTTTACCATTGAATTCAACACAAATTAATCATTTTTTTAAGAACCACGCACAACCCAAATAAGACACTTAATATTGGAGGGAGTAGCAATTAAGAAACACATTTTGACTTTTGAGTCTTGTGTGGAACACAAAAAAGATAAATGCAATGAGTACTCTCTTTCTAACACTCATTTTACATTCATTCTCTTATTAAGTGTAATTCATGTGGCTCTCACCATTTTATGTGAGATCCATTTCTATAGTGCGAGACTCACATAAGTTTATTTAATAAAAAAGTGAATGTCGCTACAACATTTTGGCTCTACGACAATGCCTAATTTTTAAAAGGTAATAAAAACGTTCTGATAGAGTTTCATAGACAGTGGTTTTCATATTTTGTTGTTGTAGTGTATGAAATTTTTACAAATTTTATGCAATGATCCAATACTGTTCTCGTACAAGAAACCAGAACAGTTTTATGTTAGTTCATTTCGAAAACGACAAAAAGTGTCCTGGTATTATTTTTAATTATTTTGATTAAAAATTATAAAACAAAAATTTATAGCCCGCAAATTTTTTAGATCACGCTAAATTGGAATTTGACAAAAACAAAGTTGCCACACAAATTTTCCAAACAAAAAAAAAATTCTTTTTGCCTCTAAAAAAACTTCCCAAACAAAAAATCTTAACCTGTCATCTCTCACTCTCAATGACCCAGAATTTTTTTAAACTCTCTCAAACCAAGTGCTCTCTCTGTCTCTCTCTCAATCTTAATCGAACCTCTCGCTTTCTCCCACCCAGAAACACACTGTCATCTTCTCTCTTGCTCTCTCTCAATCAAACCTCTCTCTCTCACCCAAAACCCTCAATTTCAAACCCTCACAATCAACACCAATTGAATCTCACACACCCTTAACCTCAACGAAATCTCAATCAAACCACAACCCTAATATCGTCTTCGTAAACCCTACCACTGTCCCTCTGAAATCTCTTGAAAAAGGCTCTCTGAAAACTTGAGGTATGATGAAGCTTTACTAACCCCTCTTTTCAATCTATATTTGTTCTTAATTTTTTTTCTAATTTTGAACAAAAGAGTACCCTTTTGTTTAATTTATTAGATTTCATATATGGGTTTGTATAAAATACGTGTTTGGACATTGGTTTTTAGATTTTTTGTTTTTGGTTGCCCAGGCTTTTGTGTTCAATATAATATGACGAGTATCTTTTTT
>Ga0315914_1004995_pt1 | contig 19557 bp, 5 predicted proteins | sample MpolenodulesMG_FD_203920 | JGI IMG/M metagenome (GOLD analysis project Ga0315914, IMG submission 203920) | Medicago polymorpha root nodule microbial communities from Los Angeles, California, United States - elongated nodules | ecosystem: Host-associated > Plants > Roots > Nodule | place: USA... | reverse complement strand
TTTTTAAGTTTTTAAAAATTAAAAAAGAGTAAAACTTGTTTGATAAATCTTTTTGTAACAGTTCCGCTTTTTCAGTTTTCAAAACAGTTCCGCGTTTTCAGTTTTTAAAAACAGAAAAAGGGAAACAACTTTTCTTGACTTTTATTCCAGTTTTCTCTCTAACAAAACACGGGAATCATTTTTTAATGGCAATTTCAGAAATAGCCTAACTGAATCATCACTACAAAATCGTTGGCAGTTTCCATCATCAAGCGGATTTTGTTTTAGTTTTTTTTCTTCTTAGAAGCAGTTTTTAAATATTGGTTTATAAAATGATTTTGTCTATTCGTTTATAAAGGTTTTGAGTGGCGCTTTTTCATTCTTAACCTATAGCAATGGGGTATTGGAACATTAGTTGCTAAATTTTATCTATAGCAACTCTTTTTTCTGCAGTTGCTAAAAGTGACCGTTGCTATATGGCAATTTTCTTGTAGTGTGACCTTGCTTCACCATTGGGTTTCTACCACGTCATCTGGGGAGTTTGAGTCACCTTAACTCGCTAGGAGAGGCTATTGCTCGCCATGGCGAGCTCTGTTTCCCTTGAATTCTTGGCTCTATGGAGCTCCTCGCCTTTCCCTTTGCTTTCTTGATTGCCACGGCGAGTTGGCTCGCCATGAGCTTCCCTGAGGCGTGTGGAAATGGGACTCCCTGTTGATCCTTGCTGCATGCTCGTCTTTGGCTCGCCATGGCGAGTGAGCTCACCTTCCTCTCGTTATGGCCAGGCTTGAACTTGTGATTTTTGGCCATTTCTGGTCTAGCTCGCCCTGGGCTCGCTATGGCGAGCTAACCTTTGCACAATTTTGTTGTTTCTTTGTTAAATTCTTGTCTTGTTCATCATTTTCCTGCACAAGTGGATAGAGTAAGGTACAAAAAACATAATATGGTATTTGTTCAGATTTTATTGGCTTTTCTTTAGATAACTTGTAAAATAAGTAACAAAAGTGTCCCAAATGTGCGCTGTAATTAACCACTTTTTGACACTTATCAATAGTATTGTCTAAAAAATCTAGAGAGATTTTGGACTCATATTACACTCCAATTTTTTATAATTTTAATTCTCTAAAGTCGCTAAAATTGTACATTCATGCATTCACCATGTCGATAGTCGTTGGATCAAGATTAGATGGTGCATATTTCAAGAATTTTTTATTTATTTTTCTTTGAAACAAAATTTTTGATCATTTGTATTGTCCAATTTCAATCTAACAGTCATTGACACATGAATTATGTGAATGCGAAATTTTACGATTAAAAGGAACCTAAATCCAAATTTAAATATAATATTTTTATTTTGATCAATGTGAGACATCTTATTCTTCTAACATGATTAGTCATTGAACTTTTCCGTACTAATTATTTTTTTAATGTTGGTAAATGCAAAGGTGAAATTAGTGGTGCATTTCTTCTTAAAGCTTAGTGATTCTTATATTCCCTCTAGGAAAATGCTATGGATTATATAACACTATTAATTTCAACATTCGTATCACCGAAATTCGATATGACTGTTTTTATTATTATCGTTCTCTGTTATCATATCATCACTTATGTTTAGTTAAACGAAAAAGGCAAGTGATGAGATGCTAATTAAATTAATTTACCATTCATTCACCCCCTTTTCTTTTTTAATCTTATATTTTCCATTTAAGCTCAACAAGAAAGGAATGATTAAAGGCAGAACCCATCAATCAGATTCCAATTTCTGTCCAATAAATAATTTTAAAATGATTTATTTTTCCTTTTGATAGAGCACTATGATAAATGGTATTTATAATGGGTCCATTTGTAGTGTACCTTTTCAGCGTGGAAGACTTGGAGCATTGGCTTCTTGACATTAAGTGCGCATATGTGTTTTCTATCATCAACTTGTGTATTAATTAATTTATTTATATATTTAGTTGCATATTAGGATGGAAAGAAAAATAATATTTTTGTGACAACTTTCTCTATCATTCAGGAGTGCTATATATAGCACAAGACCAAAGCTGACGAGAGCATAAATAGCGGAAATCATGCGGTGGAGAGCAAAACATCGGGAGAGAGAATTCAATTAATTAAAGAAAAGATAAACATCAAAGAGTAGCAATTCATCCCTCACTTGTCGTGCATGTTTTTCTCTCGTACCATAAAGCATTTTCTTTTATTTTTCTCTCTATTGTTTTGATTTTTGTACAAATACCTACATTTCTTTATATATTTTGATTATCCTAAAAAATAGTTGTTCAAATAACATTTTTCTTCGTATGAAAATTCACTCTATTGAAATCTTTTGAATTTTTTAGTTGTAACATTTCAAGATCAAACTCAATTATCTCTCATGTTGAATGTTAGAAATATTGCATTAGAGAAAAATTTAAAGAATCTTAATCCTAATGAAGAGAATTCATTCTCTATTAGTGTTGATTTGCTCGGTAACACGAATGACATATATGATTAGATCTTCTATTTGGACTAATTGTGATTTGAGCTTTATTACAAAAGTCTCACATTGAAATGCTTTACGTAATTTTTATCATTGTTTCTAGTATTTTTTTATACATTTGTAGTTCTTTCTAATCTTGAATGTATATAATATTAGTCTAAATTTTGTGTAAAAAAAAGTCTCTTTTCCACCCTTTTCTTCAACTAGGACCCTTACTTTTTCACATATTCTCATCCATGTGTTTCACATATTCTCATTCGTTTCCTCTCCATTTCATATTTATATCTTATAGCTACTTAGGTATGGATTCTCCCCGTTTTATTTAGCGTATATCTGTCTTTAGCATAAACCACACGAGCCATCAATTTGAACCTTCTTGAACCAAAGTTTTAATAAGAACCATAAATAATATATATTGTGGAATATTTATGAATTTCCATGCAGAATGTCCTCCTTCTACATCAAGCGACTAGATAGATTACATTATTACAAACGATAAGATTTATTAGATAATGAAGTGCCTACTTTTTTTAATAGAATGAAGTGTCTTTTTTTTTTGTGGTGGTCGATGTTTGAATACTTTGGATATATTATGTATTGTCCATATCAATTGAGTTAACTTCGCGAGTATAAGATATTCTATTATCTTGTTTCATAATGGATAATTTGGTTTAGTCCTATTCACCAAAAAATAAAAATCGGTTTAGTCCTTTGTCCCTTGACTATGCTTATAATTCCATACCTTCGATTGAGACTGGTGCTGTGGAGTGATATCGATGGAAGGGTACTCTTGAGATATATTTCCCCACATATTTTTTATGGGGAACAAGATCAAATTTTAGATAACTATCATAACCTATTTGGCTATAGATATTTTTTTGTTTCCTCGCGTGAAAAATTCACAATATACAGTAAATTAACTATATAGCAATCTCATACTCGAAGAATAATCTATGATAGCTAGCTAAAGAGGGAAAATCAAGAATTGAAATTATTTTGCGCAATAATTCTCATGTTTGAATTTGAATTATATTGTTTTCGAAGGCTTCTTCTAAGATGCGATAAAGGAATACAATTCATTATCATATGCAGCAGCGTGTGCAAACTGATCCATAAGAAAAATTTAGGGCTAATTAGTGTGATACGAGGGATAGATGCTAAGAAATTCTTTAAGTATCATAAGGTAAGCAGGGACGGTGGACATGGTATAATTTTCCAAATTTTGTGATAACAAAAGATTTGAATTTGGTGCAGGTGGAATTTTGTGACAATAAAACATTACACTCCACCAATTCAACCTCACAAACAAACAAATTTCTTCTCCAAAGCTAACAAGCCCCCTCAACAGTAGGATGTAAATGGATATCCATGGATGTAGATAGTGTGATATCCGTCCGCTCCGTTGGATAAATATGAAATCTGTACCCTATCCATATCCGCACGGATATCCGTTTAGCGGGTAATCCACGGTTTTTTAGGTATCCGTAGATTTATACAGATATCCATGGGTAACTTTTATATAAAAAAAAACAGTTTGTTATTTTTTTTAGCTCTAAGTTAAAAACAAAAGTTCATCATATGCATTTTCTTTTCTTTTTAGCAAAACATAATATTCATACATTACAATAACAACAAATATCATTGACTTAACAAAAACATAAATAAAGTTCCTTATATTTAATAAATATAAAGTTCTTTGATTTAACAAAAGCCTAAATAAAGTTCATCATATTCAACAAAAACAAAGCTTCTTGCTTCAACAATCCCGACCACTTTCACTACCTTTTAGAGGAGCGTGATACAAATTTGAATAGTCATGTAATAGCTAATAACACTTAAGTTTTTTACTTAGAAAGTTGAATGATATTAAGGTTATTTATGTAATTTACTCGGTTTTATAGCGAGTATGGACATTTGCGGGTGCGGATACCATTAAATATGCATATGTATCCATTAATTAGCGGGTAGTTAAAATATCCATTTATTTTATCCATGGCTATCCATTAAGGTATCTGCTCCGTGCCTGTGGCGGATTTTATCCGCGGATATCCACGGGTGCAGATATTTTTGCCATCCCTACTCAACACCAATACCTAACTACATATCTTCCACAAAAACATTTTTATTCGTCATTAAATTAAACTACATACTAAAATGATTCTTTATCACCTCCCGATCCAACCACGACTCGTGTGAAAACAACGTCTTATTACCATTTCCTATTTTATTAATAACATTATACACAAACCATCTCCCTTCACTTATCTCATCACCTCTCATACTACTAAAAATATACTTCCACCAAATCAAATTTGTGATGCTATCTCTAACCGCTTCCCTATTTAGAAGCCCATGTTTATGTGCCGAAAGGTGACACCAGAATTCATCTTTCTCACTCCTTAACCTCCAACACCACTTCCTTGAAAGAACCAAATTAAAATTTTGTAAACTCCCCACCTTCCTTCTCTTTAGGTAAACACACTTTGTCTCGATGAACCCAATGAATTTTACAAGTCTCAATTTTAAGAATGATACCTAAAAGACCTTTGAAAAAGGAAAGGAGTTATACTAGCATAGAAGTTTAAATGGATTTCAAAAAAATTAGGCTGTCACCAATCTAGAGGTTTCGACAGTTCCAAGATAACAATCTCCTCTGATTTGATCAACCACGTGATTTCAAAATGATAATTTACGAGGATGAAATGGGGGGATATTTTTGTGTTAAATCATATATTACACTAAGGTGAGCACCTTAGATGGATTTGATATTGGACATCGTTGGTGGGCCAATCTGATGGTTTTAAAGTAGGCTTCGTTGTTGTAGAGTTTATAAGATAATTGGTTTGGAATTTTTAAACTCGTATTTTGATGAGGAATGGGTCTAAGTGTCTACGAGTGTTGAAGTCAAAATTTTGAAAAAAGTTATAAGTTCAACTCTTATATTAGATAATTTTTTTATCTAAAAGATAATTTAAATTAATTGGTAAGTGTCAGCCATTGGCCACCGCGACCTCGCTGGAGCGCCGTCGTCAATTCACCGGAGTGCCGCCGCGAAGTATTGAAGGTCCACCGCTCACCGCCGTGGTGGTCGCCGGAGCTCCACCATGAACCACCACTAATGGCCACTATGAACCACCATATACCACCTTTTTTTTTGTGGTTATCGGCATTTGAACCCCGAACCTTGCATATATATTATGTATTGTCTCTACCAACTGAGCTAAGCTCACGAGGACTACCACCCTCTCTTTTATAAATATTACATTATTCATTTCATTTATTTATAATATTAAACTATATAATTAAAAAATAATATAAATATCTGAAGGAAAAAAAAGTGCACAAAAAAAATGTAAAAATCTCTCAATTATAAACTCAAAAAAACTTACTTTAATTTTAATAAAAAAATACGGTTCAAAAATATTAAACCGATTTTTAAACTCAACTGAATTATTTTTAAAAATAAACCAATTTTTTTAAAGTAGTTTTTAAAAACTAAACTAAACCATTAACGTGGTTTAGTTTCAGTTCAGCTTTGTGGCATGACCACCGCTAAGTCAATACCCTCCTTCTCATTGGATTCGGTGAGGATCCAATGATCCACATCCTCTCCACCAAGTGTCTATACCACCCTCTCAATACAACGTTTTAGACTTAATTGATTACTTGGTTTCTTAACTTAAATGCTTATTTTTAAGTGGTTTCATAATTATAAAAAACTTTTTTTTTGTCAAGATATAAAAACCTTTTAATTTGGCCCGTTATGTATTTTTCTGTTACCTATTTTGGTTATTTTTCGTCGGTTTTTAACTTTAAATGTTTAAGGTGGATCAACATTGCAGATGGTCCACTATATGCCTTATTAATTTTTTATTTATTTTAAATTTTAACCTTTTGATCATAAACCCTTAACAAAACCTAGAAAAAGTTAATCGGTGTCGGTTCTTAGATAAGGGTTATGATCAAAAGTTGTAAGTGGACCAACTTAATTGATTACTAAGTTCTATGGTGGACCATCTTAAATATCTAAGGTTAAAAACTTATGGAAATGACTAAAATAAGTAACGGCAAAATACATAAGAGGCCAAATTGAGACGTTTTATAATTATTATGAGAGCACTTTAAAACAAAGAATTAAGTTAAAGGATCGAGTCATCAATTAAGTCTATATTTTAACCATCAGATACATCCGACGGATGAAAGAGAAAAATAATAATAATAATAATAATAAGATTAAAAAATATAAAATAACATGTTGCTTTAAAAAATTATGGTTTGGATAGGAGTTCTACCCAGCAATCTTGCTTTCTTTGGTATCGTATCAAGGACAATGTCCTTCCAAATTGGTATTTCAAATTTGATTCATGAAAAAAGAATTTAGCCTTGCTATTTCAACATTCTTTTCTTGACTAGCTTTTTCAAGGTGAAACATTCAATTTATATAATTGACACACAAATTTCCAATAATTTATAGAGATCGGAATATCTTCCTTTCCAACAAAAGAGGTGTTTAATTGCTAATAAGAAATTGCTGCATCACTTAATTCAATCCAAAATAAACTCAATAGATGCTATAGATCCTTCCCTCCAAAAAAAAAAGATGCTATAGATCCTTCTCTCTCTTTTTACCACCTTGGTCCCTAATATCTAGGGATGACAATGGGTATCCATTAGGCAGGGTACCATAGTGTCCATCTTCGTACCCGCGTTTTAAAAAAGTCCCCATACCCGAGCCCATACCCTCGTGGGCAATAAGTTTGGTGTCTGTCCCCATACCCTATGGGTATCTAAGTGCCCGTACCCGAACTCATTACCCGCACTTTCACAACAAAAAATAATAAATAATAAAAAATATCACAATATAATTAAAATATGATATGAAATATTCAAAATCAACATATCAAATATTACACATCATATTATTTAGCCAACTAAAAGCATCTAAAATATAAAAAATAAGTGCATATTATAATAAATATCAAATACTTTGGATTAATTAACTAAATTTAATATAATAAAATTATTGGTATAATATATATAATGTGCGGGCATGGGGCGGGGTGGGCACTAGAGTGCCCGTACCCGCACCCATATCCGTTCAAATTTGCGGGTAATTACCCGTACCCATGCCTATACCCAACAATGCGGGTATTTACTCACCCATCATTGGTATTTTTTGCGGATGCCCACAGGACTTGGGTCCAATTGTCATCCCTACTAATATCCATCCGACTCTCATTGCATTTTCCACTACATTAGTTATTTTTTACCAGCATACCTTTGTTTATTTTTCATTTTTTCTTTTGCAATCATCAATAAATATTATGTTAAAAACATATTTTAACCTTTTCTAAAGGTTAAAATTTAAAAAATATTAATTACTAGTAAATTTAAAACAATTAATTTTTTTTTAAGATATCAAACTAACCCAGCGAGATTGACATCAGAGAGAATCAAATATAAAACATTAAGAGGAGCACATTCCAAAGTCTCAAGCGAACACCACCAAACCAACCAGATCGATTTCTACTTCCAACTTTCTTAATTTATGTAATTTGGCTAAAGAAGGTTCTATATTTAGCGACAAAGGGAGTATGATTTTCCACGTGTTCGAACAAAATTAAAGGGGGAAGAGAGAGAAGAAAAGCCATATAAGATAGCAAATTTTAGAAAGAAGGAAACCGATGTTGAACAAGAGTACGGACATCAGATTCTTCAACATCTCAGTCGTTAGGATGAGATATAATTGTGTAGATAATTGAGAGTATTTGATGCAGATGATATATTTTCCTTCTCTTTACATGCACATTTAACCTTGCTTTCAACTTCATCAATTTCTTCTTTTGAAACACTCCCTCTCCAACAAGTTAGCCTTAGTATTTTTCTCATTAGGTTCTCTCTTCCAGTTTCTTCATTGAAGGGGTGATTTTGGGTAATGTTTTACTAAAAATTACCTCATCTCCATCCTTTTGCTCTCTCTTTTAATTTAAATAAATGATTTTCACATATTTTTAGTATTTTTCTCATTAGGTTCTCTCTTCCAGTTTCTTCATTGAGGGGGTGATTTTGGGTAATGTTTTACTAAAAATTACCTCATCTCCATCCTTTTGCTCTCTCTTTTAATTTAAATAAATGATTTTCAGATATTTTTAGGTTCATGTTTGCTGATTTCTTCATATTAGTGTGTCATTTCATTGTTCATCATCTTGGTGCGACTTGGTTGATTTTCCATCTTAGTGTCGGTGTTCATTTGATTTGGATTGACATATCAACTTTAATCAGTTACAAATTCAATCAAATGACTTTGTCTTCAACGTTGAAGATCCAGAGGCATGTATATTTTGTTCACTTTTACTTTGTCACATTATTTATAGACATTTGACCGTTTTACGCTATCGATTTAATTGTTGTGAGTTTGTTTGTTAATTCATCATTTTCGATTAATGTGTTAAATTTTTATTTGATTTGATGTACTCTATCAACTTAAATAAATAAAATATAGTTTCTTTTAGTAAAAACAAAAAATATCATTTTCGTCTTGCATTAATTGCAATATCACAAAAATCGAACATGCTAGTTATGACTTATGTTCCAGACTCTTTACACATTTCATTTACTTGGCCATCACACAATAATTAACCAACCTAAAGAAAACAATAATCTCTCCCTCCCCGCACAACCTCACACGCCCTTATCTCTCTCACATCATCCCCAACCTTCCATTTATTTATACCTTACATTAAAATCTTCTAAGTCCTTTAAAAAAACCTATTCTAAGTCACTTTAACAACCATCCAACACAAATTTTCTTCTTCTTAAAATTCGTGTAAATTCTAAGATACTATATGTTCCAATTATTTCTCAAATCCATGTGTACCATATTTTATGACTTGTAATCAAAAGTCTAATATGTACTCTTTTCATTTTGCATATAGAACCTAGGATGAACCATGTGAGATTGGCAAAACTGGTAGTCGAGGTAGAGTGCAAAGGGGAAAGTTCCTTCGTCTTTAAAAGATTGGACGAATGAAAAACCTTCCATGTTGAAAATTCTTGAAGAGAATAATAGAGGAAAAGAGATATTGTTGTTGGAACCTCTCGATGTTTGTTGTGTGATGGTGGAACAAGAGAGTTCTTGTGACATTATGATTTCTAGCATGTAGCATGCCCTGAAGTTCAATAACAAGAATTTTCTACCATATAATGGTTGGGTTAATTATAAGTTGACACTCCTTTTTTATATCATCCTTGTACACCCCCATGAGGCACTAGGGAGAAGAGAGAGTGGGTGACAAAGTTGGTGAGTGTGTGGGGCCACGCCGCCACGTGTCACTTTTGTGTGTGGAGGTACAAGGGATGTATGCCGCATGCGGTGGTCAACCTATCATTGCTCGGATGGTTGTGACCTTCAAGAGTTCATCATCTCCACACGTTGGTCCTTAGGTTATATTGAGCTATTAATGGAAATTGGCCAACATATGCCGACAAGACGGTGAAGAAACAATTTTCAGTAGGAAATTGCGAATTGGTGTACAAATGCATAACTGGACCGGGTCAAGCCCAATCCAACAAAGGAATGAATCACTCCATGGCCACTAACCCACCAGAGAGAGTACCATGCACTCGCCTTAGAGGCACACATAAGCAAGTATGGTGATCAAAATCAGGACCGCATGATGAAGATCACATCATGATTTTGTCTACAGTTGTCTTCAAGCCAATTATCCAATTAGGGTTTTTGTCCTTGAAACCTTAATCCTCCTTCTATAAATGCTAACTTATGACATAGTTCAAATACAATTTGTTAAACCCCAAAATCTCAATCTCACGTACTTTTATTTGCTTGATCGTCAAGATATTTGCAGATACATCGCATTGTCCTCTTTTTTTTTTTTTTTTTTTTTATAGTCCTTAATAAAAGTCTCCTACTATAGTAAGTATCAAGTTGAGTAAGAGCAAATGGAAGATTGAAAACGAAGCTACGAATACAACAATTGTCGGGGTAGGTGTGCATGTTTAAGAGTGGGTATATCGTTTTGCAAGTTAGCAAATGGAGTTAGGAAGTTGACACGTAGCACCCACTTCCACTTTTTGTAATAATGGATCCATGCTTGTTGTCGTTTTCTCATCTATTAGGTCTTAGACATTTTCACTCGAATCTCCACCCAAATCATATGGTGGCGCGTGGGATCCACTCTTGTCCTTCCACTCACTTTCATTACCTTCTCCTCTACCCTAGTCCCACACAAACACTAATACTATAGTTATAGTATTATGTAGACATCTTTTTTATTCATTCATAATTCATAAACCATTACAAATTTACAAACGCATGTACTAAAAACCCTAGTATTGTTGAACGTAAGAGGTGTATTGAGCCAATTCTCCGAGTAGATGTCTGGTTTGATGCATGCATATATAATGCATTTCACGTAAGAGGTTTATTGGGAAAAAAAATTAAATTACACATTGAAAAAAAGATAAAACATAAACTCACTTTCATTATCTCCTGCACTCCCCAAAAGTTCCACACAAACACTAAAGTTATACATCTCTTTTATTTATTCAAAATTCATAAACCATTAGTAGCATGAGAGCTCTTGTAAAACAAAAGAAGTATGAGAACTAAAAAAGCCCAATAGTGGCACACTAAAAAGAGATATAACAGAATAATTTATAGGGTCATGCTATAATAATAAATGTCCTACTTACATTGTTTAAATAATCTATGAAAAAATAGATATTCTTTTGAATAATTAACTCACACACAATTACAAAGTCTCGAGTTCAAGGTCTGATGAAGGAGTCTGGTCTAATAATATCGATATTGATAATTGAGTTAGGATTTGCAGAATAATTTGAAACATTATGGGGATTATCATGATCACCCATACAAAGTGAAACTTCAAGTTTAATTAAATCCTTAACCATTTGTGCATGTATATCATCATTGACCCAGCCATTTGAACTACATATACAAACAATATTTCGAAAATCAACTTAGGATCTTCTTTGAGTTGGTAAATTAATGATAATGTTAAATACTTGGAGCACCTTTCAATTAAAGTAACAAAGGACAAACTACCAATGCAAACAAAGTTGAATTCTTATTCTAATTTTTTATACATGCGTATCTTTGTCATGTACTGATCTCTCAATGATCAGCTCCTTTATATTCACAATTGTTTCAATAAATACAATATATTTGTAATACCACCACAAATGTCTGATGTGACACTACAAGTGATCCAACTTGCGAGTCATTTTATACCATATTCCAGTATCTTATAACGACTGAAAAATTATTATTATCTTACAATGGAGAATATTTTAAAGAATAGTTAATTTGGTATCTAAATTATCACTCTCCGTTATTTTGGTGGCTAAAATATTTATATCAACTAAAAGATTCTAACTATGAAAAGTATATTAATTTAGTTCCTAGACTATCATGAAAAACAACTAATTTTGTTAGATAATGGATTTAGTTGAATGAAAAAATAGTTTGAAGACCTTTTAATTGATTTTAATAGTTTATAAACTAAATTGGTGAAAAAGTGATAGTTTAAAAACTAAATTAACGGTTCATTAATTTGGTACTATTCAACTTTCTTATTTTACATGCAAGTTTATACTTGTGTAAAATTAGTATTATCTTCGGCCTAAATCATCAAGACGTGCCTCGAAAATGTTGTAGGCGTTTGACATTTTTATACCTTCAAAATTTATGAATAGACATAAAATCTGCAATTTTGAATTATGTCAAGCAATTTGGTTCTTTTGCTTAATCCCTAAATTATATCACTTTCTTATTTACTATCAACTTAGTCCTCAACTATATCATTTGCTATCAAATTAATCCCTAAATTATATTGCTTACTAGCAAATTAGTACCTAAAATATATTACTAACAATCAAACTAGTCCTTTCAACATAGTAGAAGGATCAAGTTGCTCGATGTCATAAAAATAAGAGGGAGAATTCGTAATTTACTCGTTATATTTGTGCTAACACCAAACTATGTATGTTCACGTTTATTCAATTCAAAAGAAAAAAGCAAATACAAGCCGCTTCTTGAGATGAAAAGTATGTTTAAATATGATTTTAGTGCTTGCAGTTATAGTTTTTTTGTTATAACTTTTATAAGTTTTTTTTTCTTTTCAGTTCATGCAAATTTAAAAACTGTTGTTTTTAGTCTTTAGTGTCTTATATGATCCAATATAATCACACCACATGGCACGAACATGTTGGTGTTACACTCTTATTATTATTTTTTAAATGCAAAGGTTATTTTTTTTTAATCAAAGTGATTCGATTAAAACAAAAAACATTACCTTGAGGTTATAAGGCTAAGATATCGAGTAAAACCATAAATGTGACGTTAGAGACTAGAAGCAACATTTATTAAAGGGTTGAATGGTGTTTACTTTGGTTTAGTAAAAAAATCTTGGGATTCCAACCTTATAATTTGAAGTTTCTGTAGCTTTGGCCGAAAATCACTTATTTAGGGTATTTTCATGGTTTTCTTTTGTGTTTTGTATGTGATTTTGTCATCTAAGTGTGTGTTGTTTTTCGTCTTGGTGCAGCATTTTGATTTACTGTCTTGTTGCGGTGTTCGTTCGTTTCAAATTGACGAATTTTCTTTGTTGTGTATCCATTATATCAAACAATGACTTTGACATGTTCAACATTATAGAACCCAACACCTTTGTTTTATCACATGTGACTTATTATGTTTTTTTTTTTTATAAATTTGAATGTTGCGAGTATATTCACGATTTCATTCATTTTGGTTTTAGTGGCGTTGAGATTTTTGCTTTATTCCATTTTTTTGACAAATTGCATTATTCATGGTCGGTGCAAATTTTGTCAAAAAAAGGTCGGTGATGAATAAAAGAATGAATACTCTTTTTAGTAAAAACAAATGCATGTATAAGATACAAGTGGTCAATTTTTTTCTCAAAAAATAACATAACCGTAAAAGTTTCCGTTTAAGAGAACTACACTATAACATTTCTTTATAAAAACATGCTCCTAAATGGTATCAGCTCAATAAAAGAGTAAGCAAGAAGAAAAAGAAGTTAGCTTTAATCCTTCTCCGTTCCCTGAATTTCTCTTTAATTTACATGATCTTTCGGTTCACTTATGGAGATTATGTGCATGGTATATATTCTTATTCGTGATACTTTCTTTGATAACATATTGTATTGGTGATACTTTACCAACTAACTAGAAGAAAATAAAATCATCAGTGTGGTGTTGATCCTGTATCTTAGCGGTCATATTAAACTTTGAATATTTAACTAATTCAGGGCGGAGCCACCCCCCAGCTAGCCTGGGCACTAGCCCAGACCCAGCTTCTACTTTCTTTGTAGCAAGCCCTGCCATTACTAGAACCTCTCACCTTTCTTACGGATTTACCTGCGGATTTTGGTGTAAATTCCGCAGAAAACTCGTTTCCTACGGATTTTGCCAAGGATTTAAGTTCCCAGGTAAATGTAATACCTTTGTAGGTAATTGTTTCCTTAGGATTTTAGGATCCGCAGGAAAGGTATATCCACAGGAAGGAAGTAACATTGTATGAGAAATCGATAAAATTATCCGCAGGAAATATGCAATTGTTGCCCAGGCTCTATAAAATTTATGGCTCCACCACTGAATTAATTAATAGTTAAGGTTATATCAATTATATATTAGAGTAGCAATGTCACTGCTGAAGTTGTTTTCAATCCGAATATCGTTTATGACTTGGAGATTTCACATCATTGAGAGAGAAGTGGTGACACGGGGCACAATATATACCGATGAAGAAGAGAGAGATGTGGTTATCAATTGTTTGAAGAATCGTTCTTGTTATAGAAGAGCTCTTCATAATAACTGCTTTAGGGGTAGGTTATCGTATTAATTTGATGTTTTTCTTAGAGTTTCATTTCTATTACTGCTCTTTTTATTTATTTCCTCTTTTTTTGGGTACGTGTTTCGTCCCCAAGTTTTTTTTTAGTTTTTATGGTTTGAGAAGAATTTGTCTATGTTCCATTTCTCCTTTTGTTCTTGTTTCCATTTATTTTTATATATCTAAGGTTTAGTTGGTCCACAATAAAAGAAGTTAATAAATTTTCAGCTTTAATTTGGTCAAAAGAATAAATTAATAATCACTTTAATATATGAATATTTTTTACAAAACCTTTTTTTTTATAGATGTTTTTGCAAATGCTTTAATAGATGATAAATTAGTTAATTGCAAGGGAATAATTAATTTTCTAGTGGGATCGTCATCGTGTTATATATACTTAATTCAAAAGAATAAAGACACCCCGATCATATATCTGTGACAAATTGGAGTCGTCTGATGCTTTTTTTTTTTTGGTCTTGATTCCAAAGAATCTACTAGCTAGTTTTTTTTTGTTGTTAAATAAACTAGCAACCTCAATCATATGGTTGCTAAATGTAGTAGATTCCAATTCCAATATTTCTATAGTATCACATAAAATTCAAATTAAGGCATGGTTAGGTTTAAGACTCGTGTCCAATTGTCCAGAAAAGAAGGTATTTGTTTGATTGAACCTAAACTATTTTTTATGGCTACATGATGGGAGTTGTGGAGATCTCAGTGTCACATATATACATGCTTACGCATATTTAGATCGCAACTTTCTTCAATAATGGGCCAACTCAAACGAATTGCAGCACCTGCACTGCACTACATGATTTTCTATTCTCTTTATAACTGACATTAATTATATTATCTATCTTAATCTTATTTTAACTACTGCATTAATATTAATATTAATCATATGTTGTAATAAAAGATGATATCATTATTTAACAATGATGATCATATCAGACTAACAACTTTATGAGGACTTTTGCGATCACTAACTGACTAGTTGAGCTTAGTTATTAATGCTTTATTAACATTTGCATGTTGTGTTGTAAGAGGGGAAAAGGCAAGTAGTTGGTTCAAAAGTAGACATTACTGAAAGGTAACAAAGAAGAAAATGCATTTTGGTTGTTATGATGGAAGTCTTTAGTTGAGTTGTACTTAGAATTAATGCTCAAGCTTGAAGCTTCCAAGAGTAATTATTACTAGTAAATAGGGAAGGGACAAGTGGAATGCAGAATTTACCATACTGAAGTCTTGTTTACTTGGTGAATTGGGCAGTGCTTGGGACCATATGGTTAAAGGGTAAGATTTAGATACCATGCACATAGTTTAGATCATGAATTGACAAAGTGTGGTGTATATGCATCATAACATGAATTTTGATTTATGAGTGATACTAGTAAATTATTGGGTTTTTTTCTTCTCACAAATGTCTTTAGGACACTTGTTAAGTATTTAAAAGAGGAAATAATTAATGAATATTATATAGAAAAAATAGTTTTTAAAGTTTTAATGTGTTTAATACACAATTTTTAAGATAGAAATTTCTTTTTAAATTTCTTAACAAGTGTTTTTATGGTAAGGGCACTTGTTAGTATTTTCATTTTTTATAAGTATATTGGCTTTTGGCTTTTAAGCTATTTTTTTTTTTTACTTTCTTATTTTCTCTATTTTGGTAAGTACTCCCAAATCTAGCAGTTGAATTGAACTTCTGACAAATCTTAATAAAGAAATTCAAGAGCATAGAAAGGAAGTTTGTAGTGATAAAAATTAAATTTAATTGCTTAGACGCAATTCTTGCATTCACACGGCCCGTTATTCATCACTATTATACTTTTTCTTCGATATATTCAAATCATCAATATTTATGTAAAAATCAAATTATTCATATAATCAACATGCAATTTTAAAACATCTGAAGTTCGAAATCTAAACCATTGAATTTTAATTCATGGTTGAGAATTTTTCTATGGTCACTCGTTCGCTAACGAATATTAAATTTAGCAAAATTAACTAGATTTTGACGACATGACAAATTAATTTTTGAATCATAGCTAAAAGAGGTGTCTAAGTTTAATAATGTTCACCAATACTTTAAAATATAATTACTTTACTTCCAAGTAAGAAATAAAATTACATATAATTAGAAAGCAAAAACAAACAAAATTGTACTTGGTCTTTTTCTTCATATGGTGATATCATGTGTTTTGTACTACACATGTATAGCAATAGTTATAGGACACACTACTTTGGCCCATGTGTTAGATTCCAAATCAGGACCTGTACTGCCACTGATAAATCCACTCACCTAGAGAGAAAGAAAGTGGGAATGATGTGGAATATGGTAATCACATAAAAAGTGCAACAGGCAAATCCCAGGTGCCACTGCAAGATTTTCAGACACCACAACCCACGCCTTGTTTCTTCCCTTTTTATCTATAATTCATCTATTTCCTTTTCTATATATATTATTTTCACTTTTTCAAATTTTAAGATGAGTTGTAAGTGTTAGATGATTTCAATTCTAACCCCCTCACCCCAACTAACTCACATCAAACTCAATTAGGTAGAATACTATAGCCATAATAATTGATGAAATGATGTATAATATTCAAGGATCATGTTGATGTGATATTGTATATAAGTACATTATTTAGGTGTCACAATATATATTCTAGTAATAAAAAAATTGAACCAATGTACATCGATCTATGATTTGTTGAAAGTGGAGAGGAACATGATAACTAGAATCATTGTGTGGCTTGAATATGAATATATGATATAATATCTTCGTATATATGAATCCACTACTGCAGCCTCTCTAAGCAATATGCTACTAGACCTAGTTGATGATTTATGCTTAGATAAAGCATGCGTGCATATATAATATATATAGATTGCAGTGTTAATATTATTAATTATAATACAATTTATACATCTTCAGTCATTATCATGTAATTAAGCACTGAGCCGCATTCACACATTAACTAATCTTTTGTCCTGATATCACTCTCCTGTCCCAATATCACCTGCTAGCTATATAGAGTACTGTATGAATTGGTATAAGTTAAAGGGATACAGATATTCATGCATGAATTGAACTCACACTACAGACAAAATAACTACAGCAGTCGATTTTAGGGGCTAAAATTGTTGTAGGATTCCCAATGTATATTCTTGCTACTAAACTAAAATCTTTAAAGTCGGTTACTGTTGCTATGGAGGAAGTGAATTCTATTCAACAAATTATCAATCATCCTAGTTTCACTAATGCTTTGGTTATTGATGAGAATAAGGCTCAAGATAATCTCAATTAGGCAACTTAGAATTCAAGATCAGTTTTGGAGTGATGTAACTAAATGGTTTCTTGAAGGAGATAGAAACACAACATATTTCAACAAATTTACTAAAATGAGACATGTATCCAACATAATTACAAGAATTAATGGGACAGTTACTTAAGATGACATGGGTGATATTGGAGGTCATGTTATTCCTTTTTATAAATATCTTTTGCCCCAAGCAATATTTGTTACATGTTACTTTTGCCCCAAGCAATAATTGGATCCTCTTTTACCACTTGTTTGTATTGCAGAAGAAATATTGAGTAGACAACTATTGTTACTTGTTGCATAATGACACATTCAGTTGCATCTCCAATGAGAAAACCATTATCCCTAGTAATTATTTATTTGCTGATGATATGATGATATTTTGCAAAGCAACTCAAAGAAATGCATGTTCCATCCTCCAAATGTTCGATGGATATGGAGCTAACTTTGGTCAAATTATTAGTCCCACAAAGTGTAAAATTTTTGTAGGAGCCTAAGTGTTTCCAACTAGATTGAATTCTCTGACTAAGATTATGGGGTTCACTTTAGGCTCGAATCCTTTTAGCTATCTAGGCGCTTCTATCTTTAAGGGTGAACCTCGTACTTAGGAATGATAAAATGGGTTGGATCCGTCGGGTTGACCCGCTTAAGACGCCTTTTGTAGCGGGAGGTTGGAATTTTAAACCCACCAACAGTAGGGTGCCCACCTCACCTAATCCACCCGCTACAAGTGTGGGCGGTGACGGGTCAGTCCGTTGGGTTGCAATTAAAAAAACTCTCTTTTTCACTTTTTATTTATTTATACGTCACAATAAATTTTGCCATTTCCTCCTCCATATAGTGGAGAAAAAAAAATCATTTAAATTATACTCCATATAGTGAGATTTTCAACTCTACATCTCTAGTTAGCCTTCCCTCGCTCCACCCCTTTTTAGACGGGTTATTGGAGGTTGGGGCCGGGCTGGTCCATTTTGTTGTACTATTCATCTTCAAGCCATTGCAAATAAAATTAAAATCAAACTATCTTATGGGAAAGTTCAATTGCTCATCTAATCATAGCATTTCTTTACTTTCTGCTCTTGATTAAGATGATTTGGATTGGTATGATTCAAATTCAGGTTCCCTTACTTTCAAAGATGTTTTTATAATTCTCATACTCTTGTTTTTTCTGATACAATGCGAGTAAAACTCATCTGAAAACCTTATATCCCACCATCGAATTTGGTATGATTTGGAAACTTATGCACCATGTGAATGTCAGTGATGATAATTTACTTAAGAAAGGATTTACTATTGCTTCCTGTTGCAGCATGTGTGGGAATACTGATGAAACTGCACCTCATATTCTCCTTCAATGTCCTTATATTTTCAGATATTAGAATTGGTTGACTTCTTTGTTGAGTATGCATGTTGATTTATCTAACTTCATCTTTCTTCTATCAGTTATTGAAATAAGTTGGAACCCACTAGTTCATGATCGGTTGACATCGCTTATATTAAATTGATGGTTTGGAAATGTAGAAATAACTTGAGATTCCAAACACCACTCCTATGTTTAAACAAAATTTGGTTCACATTAAAAGTTTAGTTCATTATTCAGATACTCACTCTAAATGTCACTTGTACTCATCTATTACATAGTTTGTTATTCTAAAGTATTTTAGTGTTTAGTGCTATGATCCTCCTCCTCTTACTAAGCAGGTACATTGGTTAATTCCCTTAGAGTGTGTTTGGATAAGGGAATATTTTGAGGGAATGTGATATTTTGAGGGAATTTAAATACTTTGATGTGAATTCCATTGTTTGGATAATAATTTGAAGAATTTTCAAAATGATGGAAATTTATGAAGTATTTTGTTCAAGTTAAATTTAAAGAATTTCAA